>Ga0265338_10003407_pt1 | contig 22426 bp, 11 predicted proteins | sample 42126metaG_FD_193579 | JGI IMG/M metagenome (GOLD analysis project Ga0265338, IMG submission 193579) | Rhizosphere microbial communities from Carex aquatilis grown in University of Washington, Seatle, WA, United States - 4-21-26 metaG | ecosystem: Host-associated > Plants > Roots > Rhizosphere... | reverse complement strand
CAGAGCAAAGGGCAGACTTCCATCATGAAATCCGGGAGCACCCATGGGGCGGCACTCAGTGGCTGGCTGGCGCGCGTCGCCGCCTGCCTGCTCCTGCCCCTCTCGCTTCCGGCGAACGGCGCGCCGTTCGCCAAGGGCGCCGATGTCGGCTGGCTCTCGCAGATGGAGGCCAGCGGAATCAAGTTCTTCAATGCCGCCGGCGCCCGGCAGGATTGCCTGACGGTCCTCCAGGGATGCGGCATGAACTCCATTCGCTTCCGCGTGTGGGTCCATCCGTCCGGCGGCTGGTGCGGACAGGCCGACGTGGTGAAGATGGCGGTCCGCGCCCGAAGCCTCGGCTTCCGGATCATGATCGACTTTCACTACAGCGACTGGTGGGCCGATCCCGGCAAGCAGAACAAGCCCGCCGCGTGGGCGGCGCACGGTATCGACCAGCTGGTGACGGACCTGGCGGACCACACGACCGCCGTGCTGACGGCCCTGAAGACGGCCGGCGTCAGCCCGGAATGGGTGCAGATCGGCAATGAGACCAACAACGGCATGCTGTGGAATGACGGGCGGGCGTCGACCCACATGGCCGACTTCGCGCGGCTCATCACCGGCGGCTACCAGAGCGTCAAGGCCGTGTTTCCCGCGGCCAAGGTCATCGTCCATATCTCCAACGGCTATGACAGCGCCCTGTTTCGCTGGATGTTCGATGGTCTTCGCGCAAACGGCGCCCAATACGACGTCATCGGAATGTCGCTCTATCCCACCGCTGACGACTGGGCGAAACTGGACCGCCAGTGCCTGGCCAACATGAATGACGTGGTGGCCCGCTACGGCAAAGAGGTGATGGTTTGCGAGGTGGGCATGGAGGTCAGCAACGCCGCCGCGGCAAAGGCGTTCCTCGCGGACATCATCGCCAAGACGAAGTCGGTCTCGGGAGGCAAAGGCCTGGGCGTCTTCTACTGGGAGCCGGAGTGTCACAACCATTGGGAGGGATACGAAAAGGGCGCGTTCTCCGATGATGGGCGGCCGACAATCGCGCTCGACGCCTTCAAGCCCGAGTGAAAGGCCCGGCTGGCGGCGGCCCGCCGATCGGACAGGATGAGCCCGGCGCGTCATTCCCATGAAAAAATATCTGCTCGCGATCGCGGCGTGCCTGATCGTCCCGCTGGCCGGGGTGCCGCTGCGCGCCGCCGGCGGGCCTCCGGTGATTCCCCTCTGGACGGGCGACGCGCCGGGTTCCGCGGGCCAGACTGGGACCGAGCAGGTGCGCCTGTTTGAGGGCGAACACATCGTTTCTGGAATCCACCATCCCTCGATCACGGTCGTCCTGCCGGCGCCCGAAAAGAACACCGGAGCCGGCGTCGTCATCTGTCCCGGCGGCGGGCATCGCGAACTCTGGATGGACCACGAGGGCTACAACGTCGCCCGCTGGCTCGCGGCCCACGGCATCGCCGGCTTCATCCTGAAATACCGCCTGGCGCGCGAGGAGGGATCGACCTATCAGATCGAGAACCATTCGCTCGCCGACCTGCAGCGCGCGCTTCGTCTCGTGCGCAGCCGCGCGCGGGAATGGGGTGTGGATCCGGCCCGCGTCGGCGTGATTGGGTTTTCCGCCGGCGGTGAGCTGGCCGCGCTCGCCGGCATGCGCTTTGGCGCTCCGCCGCCCGGCGCGACCGACCCGGTGGACCGTCTCGAAGACCGGCCGGCGTTCCAGGCACTCGTCTATCCGGGGAATCCACAGTCGATCCTGCCGGTCCGGAATGCGCCTCCGGCGTTCCTGGTGTGCGGCGATGATGATCGCCCCGGGATGCCGGATGGCCTCGCCGAGGCGTATGTCCGGTTCAAACACGCGGGCGTCCCGGCCGAGCTGCACATCTTCACCGGAGTTGGCCACGGATTCGGCATCCGTGCAAACAACCACTCCCCCACTGGCGCCTGGCCGGAGCGGTTCCGGGAATGGCTCGCCGATCGGGGTTTCCTGAAAGGTCCCTCCTGAAATTCGCGGCGAACTGGGTTATGGTATCCGCTCATGCCGGACTCCGATGGCTCGCGCCGAACCTGAGCCTCCCCGCGCCGCTCACCCGCGCCTGACCCGCCGCGAAGCGCTGGCCACCCTGGCCGGCGTCGCCTCGCTCGTGGCGGGGCCGCGGACGCGCGCCGCCGATTCCCCGCTGACTTTCCACGCCATGCCGGCCGCCCCCAGCCAATTCCATCATTCGGTCTGCCGGTGGTGTTATCAGGACATCCCGCTGGATACGCTCGCCCGGGCGGCGCGCACGATCGGACTGGAATCCGTCGAACTGCTCGATCCGGCCGACTGGCCGGTCGTCCGGGCGCAGGGGCTGACCTGCGCGATGGCGAACGGCACGACGACCATCCCCCACGGCTTCAACCGCCTCGAACACCACGCGGCCTTCGTGCCCTCCATGATCGAGCGCATCAAGGCCTGCGCCGATGCCGGCGTGCCCAACGTGATCTGTTTCTCGGGCAATCGCGCCGGCCTGGACGATGAACAGGGTCTGGCCAACTGCGCCGCCGGGCTGAAACAAATCGTGGGCGTCGCGGAGACGGCGGGCGTGACCGTCTGCATGGAGCTTCTGAACAGCAAGGTGACCCACCCCGACTACATGTGCGACCATACGGCCTGGGGCGCCGAGCTGGTCCGGCGCGTGGGCTCCGCGCGCTTCAAACTTCTCTACGACATCTACCACATGCAGATCATGGAGGGAGACGTGATCGACACCATCCGGAGCCACCACGAGATCATTGCCCACTATCACACCGGCGGGGTGCCTGGCCGTCACGAGATCGACGACCGCCAGGAACTCAATTATCCGGCGATCATACGGGCAATCAAAGCCACGGGGTTCGCCGGGTTCGTGGCCCAGGAATTCGTGCCCGTGCGCGATCCGTTGACTTCCCTGCGCGAAGCCGTCGAACGCTGCACCGTCTGACGCCGGCCATGGTGCCCGTCCGGGCCGGCCAAGCCCGGGAGACTCCGCCGGCCTGACCGTCCGCTAGGGGGGCAGGCGTTGCCGCTCCAGGACGCACTGCTCCTCGGCGGCCTTGTCACCGGATTGCCGGGCCAGCTGCTCGCCCTCGCTCAACAGCCGGCGGGCGTCGTCCAAGCGGCCAAGGCCCGCGTAGACCTGGCCGAGAAACAGGGACGCCATGGGTTCGGCCGGTTTGAGGCGGTGATAGGTTTCCAGCTGGTCCCGCCCCTCGGCCAGGCGCCCGGCCTGGGCGTAGAGCAACCCGAGGCGGCCGTGCAATTCGGGCATCTCCGGGCTGATTTCCAGGCCCTCGCGGAGACTGCGTTCCGCCTCGTCCGAGCGGCCGGCCCGGGCTGCGGCGATCCCGTTCTGCAGGCACCACCAGGCCATCAGCCGCTGGGCCGGCGCCGAACCCGGATAAAGTTTGTAGAGCGAACGGAGATACGGGGCCGCCGTCTCGAGCCGTCCCGCCTTCAGCTCGGCCTGGCCGAGCATCAGGAGCGCCTTGGGAAACGTCGGTTCCAGCTCCAGCGCTCGTTGCAGCGACGCATAGGCCTCCGCGGTGCGACCCAGCTGGAGCAGGGCGCTGCCGAGGTTGAAATGCGCTTCGCACACGTTGGGCGCCCGCTGCACGACCCGGCGGAACGCCTCGACCGCCTCCTCGAGGCGGCCGGATGCCTGGAGCGCGCTTCCGTAGGCCGTCTGGAGCTCGAGCGCGTCGGGCATCTTCGCCAGCCCCTGCCGGGCCGCCGCGAGCGCCTGTTCGGGCCGGTTCAGGTCGACATAGGTCGCGGAGAGTGCGGCGTACAGATCGGCCGGCACGTGCGGAAGCTTGCTCCCCTGTTCGAACAACGTCAGCGCCTTCGCGGTGTTGCCCAGGCGAAGATAGACCCGGCCGAGCTCGCTGTATCCGCGAACGTCATCAGGGGCGATCTGCAGGGCCCGCTCGAGGAGGGCCACGCCGTGGTCGCCACGGTTGGTCATGTCCTCGATCGAGGCCAGCAGGGCCAGGCGCGAGGGGTCGTAGCACCAGGCCCGCAACTCCTCCAGCCAGGGGTCATCGGCTTCGCGGAAACGGCCGGCCAGGCGGCTCAGATAGCGCTGCTTGGCGGCCCCGTCCGCATCCCCCTGCCCGGCCAATAGCTCGGCATAGAGATTGTGGGCCGACGCGAAGCCGGGGGCCTCGCCGACCAGCTTTTCAATCAGCCTCCGGCCTTCCTCGCGCCGGCCGCGCTGGAGCGCCACCCGGGCCAGCCCGAGGCTGGCGTAGGGGTCGCCGGATACGAGCGCGAGCCTCCGGCGGTAGTCGCGTTCCGCCGCCTCCAGGTCGCCGGCCTTGAATTCCAGCTCCGCCAGCTTGAGCCAGGCCGGCGCGCAATCCGGCGCCAGTTCCAGGGTTTGCCGGAGGTCGGTGGCCATCCCGGCGGCGTCGCTGGCCATGCTGCGCAGATCGGCGAGATAGTAGCACCACCGGGGCTCGCGCGGCTGCGTTGCCCGCAGGATGCGCCAGCAGGCTTCGGCCTCCCGGTAGAAGCCGTTGGCGTGATAGAGTCGCGCCAGCTCCCCCACTCCCTCGAGCGCTGCGCGCGCGGATAGCGCCTTTTGTTCGGCTCCGCGCAATCCGGCGCCCAGGGCCGGCGGGCGCGTCGACACATCCGGCAGGGCTGGCAGGCTCGCGCGCCACCGCTCCCAGGCGGCCTGCCGGCGCCAGAGCAGCCCCGCGCCCACCGCGGCCGCCACACCCAGGACGACGGCCAGTCCGCGCAGCCAGGTCCGCGCCCGCGCCGGGCCGGCGCGCCCGGACGCGGTCGTCATTCCTCCGCCCGGGGAACTGCTCGCACTCGGCTTGATGGCCACGATGTTACCTGGCTCCGGCGGACCGGAAGCGTCGGCGCGCAACCCAGGCGCCGGAACGGCGCGCTATTGCACCGAGTTCCGGTCGATGAAGCGCATCGGGAGCATGACGTTCCGCTCGGCGATCGCCTCCCCCAGCGTGAGGCGGTCGAGCATGGTCACCGCCTGCTCCGCCATGTCGCGCAGCGGCTCCTCAATGGTCGTGAGCGGCGGATTCAGCAGGGACGAAATCCGCTCGTTCTCGCCTCCGATCAGCGAAATATCCTGCGGCACCTTGAGTCCCATGACATAGGACAGGATATGCAGGCATTCCAGCGCTTCGAAGCTCGAGCCCGGGGCATAGATCGAGTCGGCGCCCGCCCGCACGACGCGCGTCACCGCCGACACGTGGTTGCTCTCGGGTCCGAACAGCGCGACGCATTGCTCATCGATCGGAAGCCCCGCCTCCGCCAGCGCCTTGCGGAAGCCCCGCAGGCGCTCGGCAAACGGGGAGTAGTTGGGCCCGAGAAACGCGAGTTTCCGCTTGCCCCGGTCGATGAAATGGCGCGCCGCCATGTAGCCGGCGTTGTAGTGGTCGGAATAGACGACGTACTCGGCGGCATCGACGGGGAACTTGTCGATATGCACGACCGGCATGCGCTTTTCAAGATCCGCCACCAGCTCCCGCAGCGCCTTGTCCTGTGTCACCACCACGATCCCGTCGAAGAACTTGGTCGGCAATTCCTCGAAGGGATTCAGGGGCAGCAGCACGCCGATATCGCGGCGCGAAAACGCATAGGAAAGATGGGCGGTCAGGGTCGCGGAATACCCGCCAAAACGGTCGGGATAGGTGGGCTCTGAAAGGATCACGATCTCCCGGTTGCGGACCGACGCCTGCGGTTTCAGGTTCAGCACGGCGGCCGCGCGCAGCACCGCCTCCCTGGTCTCCAGCTTGACCCGATCGCGGTTGTTCAGGACCCGGCTCACCGTGCCGGGCGACACATTGACGAGCCGGGCGAGATCGTAGATCGTGGCCCGCTTTCCCGGCACACGCGTCGTCGCGGCTGGCTTTGCCCCGGCCTTGCCCGCGGAGCTGGCCGCGTCGGGGGGACCCTTCTTGCCGGCGATATTTTTCACTGGTATTTGGTGGTTGTGCGCGCTGTCAAAAATGACCGGTGGCAGAGAAAAATGCGATGCGAAACTCTTCAACCGATCACCCGCGGGAGGCGCAGCCGCGGAGTCCGGAGGACGGAGCAGTGACCGGGTACGCGAGGTTTCGCGGCCGGCGTTGGGCGCGGACGATTTGGGTAACCGGCTCTGATTTCCGGGGACTGACGATTCATCGAAAGGTATCGGCGGTGATGCGACCGCTGAGCCGGAGGTCCAGGGCGTCGCGCAGTTCGTGATCGGCAGGGGCGACGAGCCGGCGGGCCAGCTCCCAGTGCCGTTGTGCTTGGGCCGCATTCCCGTCCTGATAGATCACATCGCCCAAGCTCAGGTGGATCGTCGGGTTGCCCGGATCCAGCGCGGCCATCTTCTCCAATGCCTCCGCCGCGCGCCGGAACTGTTTCAGCGACACACAGGCCCGCGCCTTTCCGGCGTACCCGTTGGGATCGCCGGGAGAAAGGCGGATGGCTTTTTCGTAATAGTCGATCGCCCCCGCATAGCGACCTAGCTCGGATTCGGCTTTGCCGGCCTGCAGGTAAGCGTCCGTCAGTAGCAACAGCAGGTTTTCTTGGGCCGGGGTCTTCGGCGCCACCAAGGCATTCGCCTGTTCCAGTGGACTGATCGCGGCAATCGGGTCCGCCTTCCCCAAATAATATTCGCCCAAGAGCGCCCGGGAGGCCAGGTCCTTGGGGTCGGCCGCGGCGACCCGCTGAAGGCATTTCGCGGCGGCGTCCCGCTCGCCGGAATTCCAAAGGATGTTGGCCAGACTCATATTCTGGGGTTTGAGGGCGGGATCCTTCTGCAGCACCTTCTCCAGCAGGGTCCTCGCCAGCGGCTGATTACCCTGGCGGATCGCCACGTCGGCGTAGGCCATTGCCAGGGGAAGTGAGTCCGGCCGCCTGGCGTAGTATTCCGCCATCAGTTCCGCAGCCTCGGACACGGCTCCCACTGTCAGCAAGGAGTGGACCAGATCCGGGCAGATCTCCTCCGGATCGCCGCCCTGGGCCAAGGCCAGGCGATACTGCGCCACGGCTTCACGATCATGATGCGCCTGCGCGTGCGCCCGTCCCCGCAGCAGCGGCAGGCGGAAGCCCGCGGGGTCGATTTCCGCCATCCGTTCCAGCAGCGGGGTCGCCCGCTCGACCTGCCCGGCCCGGAGGTACTCCTCGACCTTCTGCTGGAGGCGCCGTACGTCATAGACGTCGCCCAGCAACTCCTCCAGCCACGGGTCAGTCGGCACGGGATCGGGTTTTTCCTGACTCAACTGCGTCAGGGCGATCGCGCGATCCGTCTCGCCCCGCCGCTCCAGTAGACGCGCGAGCAGCGCCGCCCCGGCACCAGACTCGGGGTGCGCGGCCATCAACTCCTCCAATCGCGCCGCCGCGGCGTCGTCCTGCCCGCGCCGCAACTCGATCCGCGCCAGTCCGACGGACGCCCGGGGTTGATCCTCCTCGACCGCCAGGACGGCGGAAAATTCTTTCACGGCCTCGTCGTCCCGGCCCGAGTTCGCCAACGACTCCGCCAGGGCCAGCCGCGCGGGATCATAGCGCGGCTCGGTCGCGAGCACGGCGCGAAGCTCGGTTTCCGCCCGGCCCAAATCGCCCTCGTGCCGGGCGATGTCCGCCAGGAAGTAATGGTCGCGCGCGGTCAGACCGGACGGCGCCGCGGCGATCGCCCGATAGCAGGCCTGCGCCTCGCGATCCAGCCCGTTGGCCTGATACAGTCGCGCCAGGTTCCGCACCGCCGCGGGATCGTCCCCGCGCGAATCGGCTGCTGCCCGCGCGCCCTGCAGGACGCGGTCAAATATCGCCGGCAGATCAGCATGGTGGGCAGCGGCCGGCAACGGCGGGGCGCCGGCCGGCCCGCCGCGGGCGGATGCGACGGCGATCGCCAGGCCCACGCCGCCGGCGAGCATGCAAGAGATGGTGCGCGGCCCGTTCATGGTCGAACGCCCGATTCTGTGAACGGGTTTCGCGTTCGCAAGATCCGGTCGAGGGCGACCCAAGGCGGACTCCGGAGAATCCACGGCCGCCGGCGCCGCCCGGGACCGGGCGACCGGCGCGCCTCCCGGACCGGCGTCACCAGGGTACGACGAATTGGCATATCAAGCACAGAGCCCTCCCTGCGACCCGGGAGGGCTCTTTGAATGGGACTTGGCGCGGCAGCCCTTGCGCCGCGGTTGTACTGGGTAACCCCCTAGAATCCCAAAGTCGTCGTCAGGTAGAACGTTCGCGGCTGGACGATGCGGAAGACCGAATGCGTCCCGTCCGAATTCGCCGTGATCGGCCGGAAGCTTCCACCCTCCTGCAGATCCCGGATGTTGAGCTGGACCATAAGGTCATACTTGCCATTGAGAATCTTGGTCTTGTAGCCCAGCCACGCATCGAAGGCGACATAGCTGCCGTAAAAATAGGGATGAGCGAGATCCAAGCCGGTCACCGTGCCGCTGGCGTCGGTGATGGCGGGGTTGCCAATGATCGCCTTGTCGATGTAGCGGGCGCCGCCGCCGATAAAGAACCCCCGCAGGGCACCCTCGTAGAATTCGTAGGTGGTCAATACGCTGGCGTGCCATTTGGCCAATTGCTGCGAGGGCTGACCCTCCGCTGACTTGTAGCGGATATAGGCATTGTTGAGGTCATTGTCCTGGAGCCAGTCCTGGTGACCGGTCCGAAGCGGCCCCCCCCAGGCAGAGGCCATCTGCGGCCCATCCCACAGCCCTGGGGTCGCCTGCCAGTAAGCCAGCCGGTTCTCGATGAAAGCGGTAAGACCCGCGCCGATGTCGGACTGTTTGGCATCCTGCCTCGAAATGCTGCCCGCCACGCGCCAATTCTTGGTAACATTATAGGTGGCCTCGATCTCGACACCCTTTGACACCGTATTGGCGGTATAAGCATTCGCCAGGCGCGGGTCGCCGGTGTGGATGTCAGGCGCCATGAGCCGCTGGTAAGGGGTGCCGGTCTGGGCGGCCAGAGCCGGCATGAACGTCTCTTCCAGGTACGGAATGGTCCACTGGGCGAGCGGGAAGTTGGCACTGGCGGCCGCAGCATTCGCCGCCTTGAGGTCAAACCAGTTCACACTCACGTTAAGCCGGTCCTCCAGGAGGCTGACCGAGAAACCGTAATCCTTGGTCGTGCCGGTGGGGCTGGGGGTTGGGTGACCGAGCAGATCCACCGAGCCGGCATTGGGAATGAAATTCTCGGAGTGATTGTAGTGGAAACTCAGCCATTTCAGCGGGTGCACCACGACGCCATAGGTCTTGGTCGTCTTCGAAATCGGGTCTCCCATCGGGAAGTCCCGCGGCGCGAGGCTGACATTGCCGCCGCTGCCACCCGCCGCGCTGCTGAAGCCCGCCTGGTTCTTGTCGCGCCTGATGCCGAGCATGGGGACGATGCGGTCACCCCACAGCCAGCCCTGGAGCACGACCGCCTGGGTGTTCAATTTGACCAGCTGCAGGCTGTCGCTCTTGAGTCCGTAGTAGCTGTCCAGAATGTCGCTCTGCAGGACGCCCGAACTCAGGAAGGAATCACTCACGCCGGAAATCAAGGTGGGGTGCAGGGGAACGGCCTGCGCCACGAAGTTGTTGCTCGGGGTGCCGCCGAGGTAATAGCGGTAGCCGATCGATTCCGCCGCCGAGTTGCCCACCTGCTTGGCGTTCCACTGCAAATGGTCAAGGAAGGTTCGCCGCCGTTCCAGGAACCCGGTCAGCCGATAACGGCCCAGCCATTGGTTCACCTTGTTGAGGTCGAGATCGTAGGTGACCGTGGCGCGCCCCACCTCATTGGTGTTGTGGTCGGCCTGCTTGTTGTCGAGACCGCGGAACTGCATGTAGGTCTCGAGGTAGTGCGGATTGGTGGCACCACCCGGGAGGCGCTGGTTGACGTCCACGTTGTAGATCGCGTATTCGGTCCGGAAGAGACTGAGAAAGTCGTTATCCACCTTCTCCTTCACATAGGCGACGTTGGCGTAGAGGCCGGGCAGAATCTCCTGTTCGGCCGAGATGCTGAACGTGGTTTGTCGAAGGTCCTGCAGGCTTGGCGACAGATTCATCTTGTGCAGATTGAAATACCGGTCGTCGTTCATGCGTTGGGCAATCCAGATACCCACGTTGCTCGCATTCCTCTGGAAGTAGGTGTAACCCGCGTCCTGGAAATTGTATGAATTCTCGATCGACCCGACCTGGTTGTAGTAGACGGTCGGCATATTCGTGGAATTTATCGAAAGCAACGAACTGACCGTGGCGCTGCTCATGGTCGCGCTGTCAAAGACCGGCCGGCCCGAGACAATCCACTGGGTCACGCCGTCTTCGGGCGTGAGAGAATTGGGATTGTCGGCGTTGACCTTCACGATCTCGTAGCTGGCCCGGATCGTGGTCTTTTTCCAGGGCTGAAAGGCCATGGCCGCATAAAGGCGCTTGTCGCGGTTCCAGGCGGGCTGCTGCTGGAATCCCCGGTCCGACCACGCGCCGGCGATCCGGAAAGCCAGCACATCTTTTTGGGCCACCACATTGCTGTTCAACGTGGCGCGTTGATCCCCGTAACTGCCAAAGCGGAAACTGACTTCGTTCTTGTTTCGGGTGAGCTGCGCCAGCTGGGGCGAGTAGTTGATGATGCCTGCCGGAGAACCGAGGCCGGCCAGGATGGAGTTGGGCCCGCGGGCGATCGTGACCTCATCGAGGTTGTAGGTGTCGAAGCCGGCAAAAGTGCCGATCGTGTAGAAATAATCACGAGTGATGTCCGCCGCCTGCAAGCCGCGTATGCGGTTGGCCGTGCTGGGATTTTGGGCCACACTGTCGCTCGGGCGCCCTTGCGAGGTCGGCGCCAGAGTAAAGTCCCGGGTGCCTTCAGTACTCGCGGTATAACTCAGGACGTCGTTGACATCCACCGCGGCGACGTCGGTCATGAACGCCTTGGTGACAATCGTGATTGATTGCGCGACGTCCTTCAGGTCGGTGTTGATGCGGCTGCCGGCCAGGGTCGTCTTGGCCTGGTAGCCCTGGTCCTTGGTGGAATCAACGTTGAAGGGCGACATCTTCACGACCTCTTCGCCCGTCTTCTCGGGGGTGGAGGCATCGGGGGCACCGGTAGCGGCCGTCTGGGCCATAACCGGGTTCAGCAGCAGCCAGAGCGTTGCTGTCAGGGCGAGGCAACGCGTTTTGGTGGTAGGGTGCATAGCTCGCATGTTGGTTCGTTCGGTGGGGTTCACGGGAAGGAGGAATTCGAAGAGCGCGCCGTGCGGACGGCCCTTGGCGACTACCGGCTCTTCAGGAGTTCGTTTGGATTTGTGCGGGACGCCGCCGGTTGCAGCGCTCGAACAAGGCGCGAGGGGACGGAGTGCTTAGGCGTTGAGGAAACAGCGGCGGATGCCGCGAGTCGGCCAGATTGGCCCGGACAGGGGAGTGGGTGCCTTCGGTCGGGGGTTGGAGATCGGGAGGAGCGAACGAGGTGGCCAGACCGAACAAATGATCCGTGAAAGGAACAGCCGTCTTCTTGAGCGGTTCGACTTAGATGATGAATCTAGCCCATTTCCCGCTTGGCGTCGTCTCCCCGCCCTACCCCACCCGAAGGCTGGAGGCGCCGGAAGTTGGCCTGCAGTTTCTGAATACTTGTCATGTCCCGGAGGGGTCAAATGACATCACGGAGGGGTGAAAAGGTCGGAATCGGGTGCAATCAGCCCGAGTTCTGGGATTTGGTTATCCAAAAAGAGCCATTCTACCACGTTAGTGTCAACAGTATTTTTGTTAGCGAAACAGTTTTACTCTGGCCTGACCCGTCCCCCCTCGCCGTCTACCCGTCAGGGTGCGCGCAAAATGAGCGCCGCCGCCTTCGGCGGGACGTCGTGGTCGGTGACGGCTCCCGCGGGCCAGCGCACCTGGATTTTGCGCGGCGGATTTCCCTCCGGCCAGCCGAAGAAGCACGCGCCCCCCGACTGGCTGTAGTAGCCGGAACCGGCAAAGACCTCGCCGGTCTGCCGCGTCCCGTCGCTCAGCTCCAGGGTGACCCGCGCCCCGATGGCCGTCGGATTCCCGGCCGGACCCCGCAGCTCCACGCGCAGGCTGTGCCGGCCGGCCACCCCCTGGTTGCGGAATGCGAGCGCCGGGCCGTTGTTGCGGGTGATGAGGAAGTCGGGCCAGCCGTCCCGGTCCAGGTCCAGCACCGCCAGCGCCTTGGCGTCGCCCGGCACGATCAGGCTGCTTTCGCCGGGCGGGACGGCCGCGAAGTGCCCGCGGCCGTCGCCGCGCAGCAGCTGGCTGAGCCCGCCGTCGAAGCGGCCCACCGAGGGAATCGGGGCGTAGGAGTTCTGGACCGCGTAGATGTCGGCATGCCCGTCGCCGTCAAAATCACCGGCCACCAGGCCCTGCAGGGGAGCGATCTGCGCGATGCGTGGCAGCGCCTCGAACCGATACGTGCCGTCGGGCTGGCTCAGGAAGACGCCGCTGCGCAGTTCCGTCGCCGCGAAGCGCTGGGCCGCCGCCAGCTTGTCCCGGCCCAGGATCTCCTCCAGGGTGGCCCGGGCGTAGGCGTCGTTGCGCGGATAGCGCTGCAGGATCGAGGGGATCGCCGCGCCCAGGTCATTGCGCGTGCGCCAGGGATAGAGCCGGTCGCCTTCGTAGTACGCCTCGATCAGCTCGGCGCCCCCGTCGCCGCGGAAGTCCCCGGCAAAGAGAAGCGCCGGGTGCTCCGGGCTGGCGCGATATTGCGTGTTCAGGCCGACGTTGCCGGCGACGAAGTCCGGCCGGCCGTCGCCGTTGAAGTCGGCCGAGCCAAGCGAGGTCCACCAGCCCGTGCCGGCAGAGGCAAAACCCGCCTGCTGCGTCCAGTCCTCCAGGCCCTGGCCCTGGCGATTGTGGAAATACTTCACCGGGCCCCATTCGATCGCCAGCAGCAGGTCCGGCCAGCCGTCGCCATCGACATCACTCCATAGCGCGGAACTCACCATGCCGGCTTCCCGCAGCCCCGGGGCCAGCCGGTCCGTGACATCCTCGAAGCGGCCGCCGCGGTTGGCCCAGAGCGCGCTGCGCGGCGACTGGGGATACTGGCCGGGCACGACCCGGCCGCCAATGAACAGGTCCAGCCGTCCGTCCCGGTCAAAGTCCGCCGCCGCCACCGCCCCCGCGCTCACCGGCAGCGGCGGCAGGGCGCCCCCGGGCGCCGGCCGGAACCGTCCGCGGCCGTCGTTGAGCAGGAGCCGGGGCTGATACTCCGGCGCTCCGGCCGGCAGGGCCACGCCGGCCCTGGTCACCAGGAGGTCGCTGGCTCCGTCGCCATCGGCATCAAAGAGCAGCACCGGCCCATCGTTGAGTGCGCCGGGACTGGCGGGCACCGCCGAGTCGGCCGCGGCAAACCGCCCCGCCTCCCCGGCCAGGAGCAGCCGCGTGGGATCGGCGGGGGTTCCGCCCACGACCACATCGTCCTCGCCGTCGCCATTGACATCGCCCACCGCCAAAGCCGGTCCGCGCCGGTTCTGCCGCACCGGCAGCAGCGGATCCTGGCCGCTCTCGTCGATCTTCATCTCGCGCGTCAACAGCGACAGACCGGCCGCCGCGCTCACCTCGGCGAACTGCCCGGCGGCCGGCGGCGCCTCCGCCGGCGGCGATGGCAGCGGCGTCGCCGGCTCGGTGATCGTGAGCTTCCGGTCGACGCCGAGCGCGGTGAAGGACTGGACCTGCCCGCTAGGCCACTCCACCGTCAGGCGCGCGATGCGGGTCTCCTCCCCGAGACCAAAATGCAGGACCGGCTCGGAGCTGGACAGCGCGCCGCGGGCGAGCACCAGCTGGCGCACCTGGATCCCCGCCGCCGTCTCAATCCGCACCGTCGCCCCTACCCCGAAGCGGTTCGAGCGCGTTCCCCGCAGCGCGACGATCAGCCGGTGCCCGCTGTCCGAGTCGTTGCGCAGGAGCGTCACCCCCTTGCGGTAGTTGGTGTAGACGAGATCCAGGTCACCGTCGCCGTCCAGGTCCCCGAAGGCCGCCCCAAAGCTCACGCCCTTCTCGTTCAGCCCCCAGGCCGCGCTGACGTCCTCGAAGCGCAGGTCGCCCAGGTTCCGGAACGCCAGGTTCTGCTCCGCCAGCACCGGACCCGCCCGCGCAATCCGTATCCGCTCCGCCGGCGTCTCCGCCAACATCATTCGGGCTATCAGGTCGACGTTGTGTATTTCCCGGTACATGCCGTTCGGCACGAACAGATCGAGGCGGCCGTCATTATCGAGGTCCTCGAAGCGCAATGACCAAGTCCAGTCTGTCGCATCCAGTCCGGCCAGAAAGGCGGCTTCGAGGCAGCGCCCCGTGCCCGTGTTCAGATAAAGCGCATTGCGCATGGCATACGGCGCCGTCGCCGAATTATCCGCCGGATCGACGATCAGCCCGCGCACGTTCGCCATCGTGCGTTGATCCTTCTGGTGGCTCGTCGCCGCCATGTCGGCGACAAAGAAGTCGATGCGCCCGTCGTTGTTCACGTCGCCCAAGTCCGCGCCCATCGCCGAATACGGCATGTGCGGCACCACGCGGTCGATGACATCGGTGAACGTGCCGTCCCGGTTGTTGTGGTAGAGCTTGTCCGGCGGCGCGAAATCGTTGGCCACATACAGATCGGGCCAGCCGTCGTTGTCGAAGTCCCACCAGGTGGCGGAGTGGCCCTGGGCCTCGCCGCTGATTCCGGCCCGATCCGTCACGTCCGTGAAGGTGCCGTCCCCGTTGTTGTGGAAAAGATAACTTCGCTGGCCATGCGGGTGGGCGGCGGCGTCCAGCATGTTGGTCAGGATGAAGACATCGAGCCAGCCGTCGCGGTCGTAGTCGCAGAAGGCCGCCATCACCGAGGCGTCCACGACCGCCAGGCCGCGGGCCGCCGCCTCCTCCTTGAACGTCCCGTCCCCCTGGTTGATGTAGAGCCGATTGGGCGCGTTGAACCGGCACACGTAGATGTCGAGCCGCCCGTCGTTGTTCACGTCCACGAAGGTCGCCCCCTGCTTCCAGATCCGGGCCGCGTCGCCGTGGTCGCCCACGCCCGCCCGCTCGGTCACATCCTCGAACGTCCAGTGGCCCAGGTTGCGGAACAGCCGGCAGCTTCCTGTCTTGCTCACGACAAAGATGTCCGGCCGCCCATCGCCATCGTAGTCCCCGATCGTCACTCCGCTGCCTATGCTCCCGACATCGAATTCGGTGTGGCGCTCCCCCCACATGGCGGGATCGTCATAGCGGTTCTCGGTGATCACCCCGGTCTGCGCCGGCGCCAGCTCGGTGAACAGCGTCGCGACCCGCGGTCCGGAACGCGGCCCCAGCGGAGACTCGGCGATCGGCGGCGCGTCGACCGCCATCCCTGCCATCGCCGCTGCCGCGAAGGCGCCGGCCACCAGGCTGGTGCGCAGCAGACGCCCAACGGCGCGACGCCCGATCAGGCGATTTGGGTTCTCGCTCAAAGCCACGGGAGGCGTCAGTTGGATGAACGTTGCACGCCAGAGTCAAGAAAGGGTTCACCGGCGAGTCATACTGTAACTCTGCTTGCCGCGCCGCCCGTCCTGCGATTGCGTACGTTTAATAGAGCTGCCGCGAAGGCCATGCTTCTCCCGCCCCGATTGTATTCCCGCCTCTGGCTGCTGATCCCGGCCTGCGCCCTCGGGTTTCTCACCTGGACCAACTATGAACGCGGCCAGCGCGCGGCCTATGTGACGAACACCGACCGCGAGGACGCGGTGGTGGATGCCGCCTCCCCGACCGGATACGCCGGGGGCAAACGATGGCTGATCGTGCCGGCGCACGACAATCGCAGCTACCAATGGATCGCCGAGACCCAGCAGATGCTGGCGCGGCGGGAATGGCGCGTGCGGCACGTTGACTACGACAACGCCCCGTTCGGCCGCGAAGTCCATGCCTCCTCCCTTTATCGCTGGTGGCTGGGGCTGATCGCGTGGTGCGACCATGCCGCCTCCGGCCGGCCGCTCGGCGTGTCCGTGGAACGGGCGGCGCTGGTGGCCGATCCGGTCCTGCAGTGGCTGCTGCTGCTGGGGACGACCGTCTTCGTCGCGCGCGGCTTCGGGTCGTTTCCGGCCGCGCTGGCGGCGATCGGTCTGGCGGCGATCTTTCCCCTGGCCGGAGGATTCCTGCCGGGCGCACCGGACGATCACGGCCTCGGGTGGGCGCTCGCGCTTGGGAGCGTGCTGCCGCTGCTGGCGGCGGCGCGCGGCAAAAGCCCGGCTGGCGCTGGGAGCTCCAGTGATACCACTGCGGGCGCCGTGGCGTCCTCGCATCGGCGCGCCGTCCGTTTGTGTTTCATCGCGGGTGTCGCCGGCGGTGCCGGCCTGTGGGTCAACGCGGCGGGCGGGCTGGCCGTCCTCCTGGGCATCGCCATGGGAGGACTCGTGGCGGCAGGGATGGCCCCGGCCGCCGGCGAGCGAAACCTGCCGTGGCGCGCGTGGGCCTTTGGCGGAGCGGCGACTTGTCTGGCCGCGTATCTCATCGAGTATTTTCCCGCACACATGGCGGTGCGGCTGCAGGTCAACCATCCGCTGTACGGGCTGGCCTGGGTCGGCGCGGGCGAACTCCTGGAACTGATGGGATCCCGGTCGGGACGCCGGAAATTCACGCTGGGCGCCGGCGAAGCGCTCCGGCTGATCGGCGCGATCGCCGCGGTGGCGTCGCCGGCCGCCGCCTGGGCGCTGACCAGGACCCAATCGTTGCTGACCCTGGATCCGCTCGCCTCCCAGTTGACCTGCCTGCCCAACGGCGTGGTGGCCAAAAATCTTCCGGCCTGGATCGCCCGCGACGGTCTCACCGGCACGGTCGCGGCAACCTGTCTTCCCTTGGTGCTGCTCGGGCCGGCCGCCTGGCTGCTGACCCGGCGCCCGACGGGGCGGGGGCGGCGGACGGCGCTGGCCATCGGGCTCGGCCCCGTCCTCGTGGCGCTCGGGCTGGCTTGTGTCCAGCTCCGTTGGTGGAACCTCTGCGATGGCCTGCTGCTGGCACTGGTGGTCGCGGCCGCCGCCGCTCCTTCCCGCCGCAGCGGGTGGCTCTGGTCAGGCCTCGCCGGGCTGGCCTTTCTGCCCGGCCTGTTCCAGCTCCTGCCGCCGGCGGCGGCCCCCGGGAAGATCGCGTTCACGCCCTTCGAGGTGCAGGGACTTATCGAGCGGGATCTGGCCCATTGGGTCGCCGATCACGCCGGCACCGACGGAGCGGTGATTCTCGCCCCACCCGACCGGACGACCAGCTGGTGCTTTTACGGCGGACTGCGGGGCCTGGGTTCAGCCAATTGGGAAAACCGCGACGGGCTGGAAGCGACGGTCCGGATCGCCACCGCGATCACGGCGAGCACGGCGTTGGCGTTCGTCCGCGAGCGCGGCGTCACCTATATCATCCTTCCTTCGTGGGACGCCGATCTGGATGAGTTTGCACGCTGGACTCTGCGCAATCCGGAGGACGCGTTCATCACGGCGATCCATCATTGGGCGTTGCCACCCTGGCTGCGGCCCCTGCCCTACAAGCTGCCTGCCGTTGCCGGATTCGAGGGTGAGTCGGTGGTGATTCTCAAGGTAACCGACGAGAGCAACCGGGCCGCGTCCCTTGGCCGCCTCGCCGAGTATTTCATCGAAATGCAGCAACTCGAGCTCGCGGCCGCGGCGGGCCAGGGGCTGCAGCGTTACCCGGCGGACCTCGGGGCCCTGGTGGCCCTGGCCCAGATCGAGAAGGCCCGGGGCGAGGCGGAGGACTTCGCGAGGACATTTGGCGTCTTGTTATCGAGCGTCGCCGGCGGCTTCGATCGTACGCTGGCCTGGGACCGCCGGGTCAGCCTGGCGGTCGTGCTGGCCGAGGGCGACCGCAACGATCTTGCCCGCGAGCAGGTGCGGCGCTGCCTGGAAAAGGTCGACGAGACGCGCCTGCGCTCGCTCACGACGGCCTCGTTGTTCCGTCTGCTGGCGCTGAGCAAGGCCTTTGGATTGGAGATTTCCGATCTGAAATTGCGCGAACTTGCGCGGAAACTGTTGCCGGCGGAACTGCGCGACCGACTTTAGACCCGCCCGAAGCCGGCCGGTCCGAATTGCCTGTTCTCGATTCTGACGGCCGGGCGGCCGCGCGGGTGCGCCGCCAGGGCTGCGCACGCCGATTCCGACCGTCAGTCAAAGTTCGTGATCCGCTGCTTGAGGCATTTGTATCTGAACCGCGCCATCTGATTCAGCTTCTTCACTTCCTCCTCCGTTCCGGTGAACGGACAGCGCAGACAATAGTACTCCGCCTTGTCCTTGTCGTAAAACATATCGATGTCCAATTCCCGGATGAAACAGGCCGGGCACCGGTAGTTTAATCGGCCTTTTCCAGCTTGAGACATGTGATGATCTCCTGGTTATTCGAAAGATTGCTGGTCAATCCCAGCGTAAACATGGGTGAGAACGCGTAGCCTTCCCGGATATAGCCTTCGAACTCCCCCTGGAGCGGCAGCATCGCCACCCGGGTGTGGATCTGCGGGACCAAGGCTTCGACCCTCCTGGCCCCGGCCACGGTCTCTTCACGGCACTTGTATTTGTAGGCGATCTCCTTGGTGGCGTCCCGGCCGGTGCCCTTCAGGACAATGCCGGTCATATCCTCCGGGTATTCCGTCGTACCGTAGCAGGCCGTCAGGTATTCGTTCAGGTGGACGACGGCGTCGGGCCGGCTCATCGCGGAAATCATCCGGGAAATCGTGATCTCGCCCGTGGCCTCCACAAAAGTGAAGGTGGACACGAGCTTCAGCTTGAGGGTGCCGAATTCGATCTCGACCGGGTCAAGGGTCAGGATCCGGGCGTTGCCCTTTTCCGAATACCGCGCCTTGGTCCGGCACAGGCACAGGTCGGCCTCCTCGCCCTCGTAGCTCAGCTTGCAGCTCTTGATCGCTCCCTCGCCCACGTAGTGCGTGAAATAGCCGGCCCGATACATCGACTGCACGAGGAACGGATAGGAGGCGTCGTGGACATGCGCGGTGCCGATGCCGACCGGCCAATGCAGCTTGGCCACGTAGGGCCGCAGGTCGACGAGCGCGCCGCCCTGATTCATGTCGAGACAGGCGCGCATGTACGGGTCGCAATACCAGAACAGCTGCTTCTGCGACCCGTAGAGGATGTCCTTCCACAGCGCGCAACAGGGTTCGGTGTAGGTCTTGTTCGCCCGGAACCAGTCGGCGAACTGCGCCATCGTCATGTCCTCGATCTCGCCCTTTTTCTTCAATTCGGCGTAGTAGGCCAGGCCGTCGCGATAGCTTTTCACCAGCAGCTCGTAGGGCGCCTCCCAGCGGCCCATCTTGTTCATCCAGCCCGGGCCGACGAACATCATGTTGTACGAGTAGCCCCGGTTGTATTTCTCGAGGGCTTTGTATTGGTCGATCAGATTGAACAGGTAGGGGAACTGGTCGCCGCTGTAGATCATTCCCCGCAGCACATTCTGGGGGTGCGTGCCGAAGTTCGAGCCGTTGCCGTCAAAGCAGGCGAGCAGGTCGCGGGAAAGGTGGGGAATCGCCACGATGCCGCTGTCGTCGGCCGGGCCCGATGCGGGCGCGTGGGTGTTGGCGGTGGAGGGGATCCAGGGATTCCACGGGCCGCCATCGAGCAGCGTGTACCAGGAATTGTTGGTCGTCCGATAAGCCTTGGGGCCCTCCTCCCAGCATGTGGCCACCGCGCATTTGACCGTGGGATACCGCTGTTTGATGTAATTGATCGAATCGATATCCAGATAATAGGAGCCAGTCGACTCCGGGAAGAAACCGAAGCTCTCATGGAATCGGCCGAAGACATCGTCGATGATGGATCGCTTGTCCTCCGCCGAGAACATCCAGATGCAGAAATCCTTCGTCTTGTATTTTTCCTGGAACTGCTTGCAGGGCAGTCCGAGCAGCGTCAGTGCGATTTCGTCGCCGAATTGCTGGTGGTGCTGCTTGGCCAGCTGGATCGCCTCGTCATTAAAGAGGCTGGCGTAGGTCATCTGGATGGTCGTCCGGAAGCCGTGCTCATGGGCGATCTGCTGCTGCAGTTTGAAGATGTCCAATGATTCGGTCAGCAGGCTCTTGCGGCTGATGTCCTGCTTTTTCCCCTGACCGGTGACCTTTTCGGCGTATTCCGGCACCATTTCCGGCCGGTGAATGATATTGAGGATGAATTTGCCCATACCTGGCCTTCTAATTAAATGTTCCTTGTCCAAAGGGGCCGGAAAAGGGCCCGGCCCGCCCCCGGGCGTCCTCCACTGCGTTGAGTCGGCGTGTGCACAGGAAGATCCTCCGGCGCCTACGGCAGGGACGCGCCGGGCTCCGGCAGCGGGAGGCCGGCGCCCGCGCTCGGCGCGGCCTGGCGGCGGCGCGCCTCGAGCGCCCGGCGGGTTTCCTCCGCGCGTTCCGGCGTCAGGGTGTAGGCCCGCAGGGCCCAGATCGCGAGAATGGCGGTGACCGAGGTCGCGCCGACGATAAAGAGCCGCATCGTCGTGAGGACCGTGGTCGGCTGGGTGCCCGCCAGCGCCGGATTGAAACCCGAGAGCTGCAGCGTCAGGCCCGTGCCGAGCAGCGACAGCGACACCGCCAGTTTTTGCACCCAGTTGAAGATCGCTCCGTACATCCCCTCCCGGCGCTGCCCGGAGCGAAGCTCATCTTCATCGCAGATGTCGGCGATCATCGAGTTGATGACCACGATGACCGCGATCCAGATCGGCCCGCAGAAAATGGGATCGAAAAAGATCAACCACGGGTGCCGGGGCGAGAAGTCGAACCATTTGGCCAGGCCGCCCAGGCAGGTCAGCCCATAGATCGCCACCAGCGCGCGGCGCTTGCCCAGCCGATTCGACACCCAGACCACCGCCGGGATCGCGGCAAATCCCACAATGGCATAACCCGTCGACAAGAACCCCTTCCACAGCGTCCCGCTGGCCAGGCTGCCGTTGAACATGTAGTAGACGAGGACATATTGGTCCAGGCTGCTCGTGAACATGCCCCCGAGCACATTCAGGATGGTCAGCACGATCAGCACGAAGAATGGCCGATAGCGCAGCGCATCTCTCATGCTGGCCCATAATTTCACGGGCGCCTGCTCCGCCGCCACATGCTGGAACCGCTCCTTGACGAACAGCCCGGGGAGCATCCCGACGCCCGCCATGAAAACCAGGCCCACGATCCAGTTGACGACCCGGATTCCGTGCATGACCGAGACGGCCGAGGCGAGGAGCACGAGTTGGGACAAGGGAAAGAGATACTGATAGCCCAGTTCTCCTGTCTTCTGGAAAAACGAGCAGAACGCCATGATCGTGGTGCGCTCGTTGTAATCCGGCGTCATCTCATAGGTCAGACTCGTGTAGGGAACCGCGAACATGCTGTATCCGACAAAGAACAGGAGCGAGAATCCGACGAGATAGACCAACTTCGCGTTTTCGGACCACCCGGGCGGCACCATCCAGATCACCCCGTAGACCAGCCCCATCATGACGGCGCCGCCGACGATAAAGGGCCGCCTCCGTCCCCACCGTGAACGGGTGTTGTCCGAAATCTTGCCCATCACCGGGTCGAGGAACGCGTCGAGAAAACGCGGGATGAACAAGGCGACGCCCAGCATCCCGGCGTTGACCTTCAAGGTCATGTTGTACACCGGCATCGCCATGACGTAGATCATGGAATAGCCGAGGAACAGCGCGAGCGTACCCACCCCCACGGCCAGTCTTCCCCGGAACGGAACGTTGTTTGACGCGGAGGGTGGCATGCGAAAACAAGCTCCGGATCAGGTCGGCAACCGCGACGCTCGGGTCAATCCACGGGCGCCGGCGCCGCCCGTCGGGATCTCATCCGGCGCACGCATCGGCGGCATCCGCCCTGCGGGCCGGCCGCCAGCTTTCCCGGTCACCCCGCCGGCACTCCCGGGGGTGACACCGGAACCTCCGTGCCGCAGGTATGGCCCAAGGACTGACAGGGTATTCGAAATCACGAGGCGCCATCCGATCAAAAAGGTTTGGTGGCTTCGACCCGGAAGGCCGGGCGAGGATGTGAGGTAGCTTCACCGCCCAGTCATTGGGCAACGAGAAAAGATGTCAAATAGTTTGATTCCGGCCGATACAGTTTCTATCTGGTGGGTCGAAAGCAACACCCGGGCTGGCCGCACGCGCCGGCGCCGGTGCCGCCAAGTGCCGTGCCCAGCGTGAAGGCCCTCATACTGAAAGACTATCGCCGTTTTGCCGTCGAGCAGGTGCCGACTCCCGACCTGCAGCCGGATGAGGTGCTGGTGCGGGTTCGCGCCTGCGGCATCTGCGGTAGCGACGTCCATGGCTTCGATGGCAGCACCGGCCGCCGCATCCCGCCCCTCATCATGGGCCACGAGGCCGCGGGCGAGATCGCCGCGGTCGGCGCCGCCGTCTCCGGGTGGAAGCCGGGCGATCGCGTCACCTTCGACTCGACGGTTTCCTGCGGGCACTGCTGGCATTGCCAGCGGGGCGAAATCAACCTGTGCGACGATAGATCGGA
>Ga0265338_10003406_pt1 | contig 22430 bp, 16 predicted proteins | sample 42126metaG_FD_193579 | JGI IMG/M metagenome (GOLD analysis project Ga0265338, IMG submission 193579) | Rhizosphere microbial communities from Carex aquatilis grown in University of Washington, Seatle, WA, United States - 4-21-26 metaG | ecosystem: Host-associated > Plants > Roots > Rhizosphere... | reverse complement strand
AACTCGTCAAACTCGCCGTCAAACCCGTCAAGACAGGGGAATTGGGCGCGCAGACTGCGCCTGGCGGGGCACGGAAATCGGCTCAGGGTGCAGGCCGGGACAGAGATCCGATAATCGTCCGGAAATAAGTCTGTCGGCCCGATGAGCCACGCGGACCCGTTGCGCTTATAGCCCCAGGCCGCGGCACAACGCCGCGGCCTGACGGGTACGAGGGTACGTTACGACTTTCTGGACAGAGCCAGGCGCAACAGGTCGGCGACCGTGTTGACGCTCAGTTTTTCCATGATGTTGGCGCGATGCGCTTCGACCGTCTTGATGCTGATGCTGAGGTCATCGGCGATTTGCTTGTTCAGGCGCCCGGCGATGATGCGCTCCAGCACCTGATGCTCGCGCGCCGTCAGTTTGCTCAAGCGTTCGGTGGCCGAGCGCTGTTGCTGGACGTCGGCGCTTTCGGCGCGCGCTTTGTCGAGCATGCGTTCGACCAAGCGGCGCAGTTCAGCCTCATCGAACGGCTTTTCGATGAAATCCATCGCGCCTTTTTTCATCGTCGAGACGGCCATCGGCACGTCGCCGTGGCCAGTCACGAAGATGATAGGCAAGGTAGAATTTTCGGCGATCAGTTTTTCCTGCAACTCGAGGCCGGTCATGCCGGACATCCGGACATCCAGAATCAGGCAACCGATCTGGCTGGCGTGTTGTCCGGATTTGTAGGCGTCGAGAAACTGCTCTGCGCCCGAGAAGCATTGCACCCGATAGCCGTTGGCTTCAAGAAGCCAACGCAGCGAATCGCGGATCGCCTCGTCGTCGTCAACAACGAAAACGGTCTCTTGCATGGTGACTTGGCTGCTCATAAATCTCCCGTGGCGGTTTGAAGTGTCGGTGCGTTCGAGTCCGAAGCCGGCGTGTTGCCGGTTTCGCTCGTTGGGTGCAAATGCGGGTCACGCGATGATGCATTCGGCATGCCTGCTGGCGGCGTGGATTCGCCTGTCGCAGAAATGGGCAAACTGACGTTAAAGGTACAACCTAGCACGGTGCCATCGGATTCTACGTTGTTCTCGACCCACAAGCGGCCTCGATGCGACTCTATGATAGATCGGCAAATATTCAAACCCATACCCATGCCGTCCGATTTGGTGCTGTAAAACGGCTCGAACAGGCGTTCGGCGATCGTTTCGTCCACGCCTGGCCCCTGGTCGATCACACTGATGCGTACCGTCTCGCCGTGGTCCCGCACCACCACGCGTATCACCGGGTCGACGGCATCGGGCTTATACGCATGCATGGCTTCGGCGGCATTCTTAAGCAGGTTGATCAGCACCTGCTCGATCAGCACCGGGTCGACGTAAATGACCGGCAGCCTGGCGCGCAAGTCGATCACGATGCGCATGCGATGCTTGCGCGTTTCGATCTCGGCCAGGCCAATGGCGTCGGCAACGATATCGGCCACCTGGGTGGGCTGCCGCTTGGGCTCGCTGCGTTTGACGAACTCGCGGATGCGCTTGATGATCATGCCAGCCCGCACCGCTTGCTGCGAGGTTTTTTCCAGCACCGGCAACAGGCTTTCCGGCGTGGTGCGACCTGCCTTGACAAGCGCCACCGTGCCCGAGCAGTAATTGTTGATGGCGGCGAGCGGCTGGTTCAATTCATGCGCGAGCGAGGACGCCATTTCCCCCATCGTGATCAGGCGGCTGGTGAATTGCAGTTTCTCGTCCTGCTGGCGCGCCAGCTCCTGCGCCTGCTTGCGCGTTGTAATGTCGGTGGCGATCTGCATCTGAGCCAGATGCCCGTCTACCCATTGAATATATTGGCGCCGCACTTCGAACCATTTCTGATTGCTCTGCACATACACCTCGTGGGTGTCCGAGGTGGTTTCGGTCAGCGCCGCGGCTGGCAGGCCCGCATAGGCGTCGACCATATCGATCGAGTCGCTCGACGCTTGTGCCACATCGAAACCGGCGCCGGCCAGTTCGAGGTGGCCAGCCGGACGGATGCCGAACAGGTGCCGGTAATAGCGGTTGGCGAACAGCAATTCGGCTTCGTCCGCCGCGAGCACCGATACCGCCGCATCGAGACTTTCCAGCACCGTGGTGAAACGCTCGTGCGCGGCCGCCAATTCCTCGCGCGCGCGTTTGGGCTCGGTGATGTCGGTCATGGACGACATCCAGCCGGTTTGGCGCCCGGTGCTTTCGATCAGTGGCGATACGTACAAACGCGCGTGAAACACCGACGCGTCCTTGCGGCGCACCTTGAGTTCGAAGCCGCTCGATGGCGCCTTGCCGCGCAGCGTCATGTCGAGCTGGCGCTGCATTTCCGGATAGTTGTCGCGCGGCCAATAGGGGAACGGGGCGGTCTTGCCGACCAGGTCGGCCTCGTCCCAGCCGGTCATCCGGCAAAAGGCCGGGTTGACGTGGGTGATGCGCCCGGTCATATCGAGCACGCGCATGCCGATCAGCACGGAGTTTTCCATCGCGCGCCGAAAGAATGCCTCGGCATACAGCGCCTGCTGCGCTTCGAAGCGCTGCCGCGTGTGCTTCCACAGGCTCCACAAGCTCCACAGCACGAAGCAGGAGAGTCCGGCGATCAGCCATACCAGCGTGTTATTGGTGAAGTTGGTGGCTTGCGGGTAGGCATACACGCGAACCGAGATGCCATGCCCGGGCGGGTCGAGCGGCAAGTCGTAAAACGCGTCGTGCGGCAGGCGTGGCCGGCTCGACGAGGTGGCCAGTTCGCGGCTGTTTTCATCGGTGATGGTGATCTTGTACTTGGACGACAGCTCGGCCGGCAACTCGTAGGCCAGAATGCCTTCGATGGCAAACACCGACGCGATCGAACCGAGAAACTGCCGGTCGCGGAAAATCGGCGTTTGCAAGGTGACGTACCCTTTGCCCAGATCGTCATAAAGCAAGGCCGAATAGATCTGGCGCCGTGAGCTGTGCGCCTGGTCGAGGCCGTTGAGCAGCGAGCTGGCAATCAGGCTGGCGTCCGGCAAGGTGAGCCTGCCGCCGATGACGGGCGCCGGCATCGTTGGCCAATGCGACTTGCCGCTATCGTCGATCCAGTTCACGCCGATGATCTCGGGGTGGGTCTGGCGCAAATTGTTGACGGAAGTGGTGAAGCTGGCCTGATCCTGACGCCCGGCCGCGATGTCGCGCGCCAGCGCGGCGAGCTGCTCCTGGGCATTGGTCATTGAGAGGCGGATTTGTTGCTGCGCCCAAGCCACATTCCGATAGAGTGTGTCTTGTTGTTGCTGCTCTTCGTGGCGGTTCAAGCTCCACAAAATGAGACTCATCACAACTAGAAACACGATAATTGAGATAAGCGGTGTCAGCAGGTAGGAGTTGGCACGCCATGACCCGGGCTGTCCGCGATTTTGCGTAGAAGTAAAGGCGGACGAGGCCGGGAAGGGCCTGCGTCGGCGGGAGAAAAGGCGGCGTTTCAGCATGCTCGTATTGTAGCGCAGCACTCGCTGGATGAAGCTTGGAAAGCTGTGTCCAGCTTGAATCCAGCCGGCTTTATACGCCGCATATCACGCTGCGCCGCAGCAATTTATCACATTGTGAGATGGCATCTCGTGATTTGAAAATTTCCCTTGCCAGAGCCTTGATCCGGTATTTACAATCCGCTCAAGATTGGCGCCAACCGTATTGTTTTCATATAGAGAAAGTGACGCGGTCGACGTCCACCTATAAAGCGTTCCCTCAATCAGGAGACCAGCATGTCCGCCGTACCCGAGGAAGTACTGAAGTACGTAGGCGTCGCCCATGACGACGACACCCAGGAAACTGCAGAGTGGCTAGAGGCACTCGAAGGTGTGTTAAGTGCGGCGGGCCCCGATCGCGCCCACTACCTGATTGAGAAGCAAATCGAATTTGCTCGCGTGCATGGGGAACATTTGCCGTTTTCCGCGAACACGCCCTATATCAATACGATACCGGTCAGCCTGCAGGCCAAGATCCCCGGCGACCAGGATATCGAGTACAAGATTCGTTCCTATACGCGCTGGAATGCGCTCGCGATGGTGCTGCGTGCCGGCAAGGACACCAACGTCGGCGGCCATATCGCCTCGTTTGCCTCGGCCGCGACGCTTTACGACGTCGGCTTCAATCACTTCTGGCATGCCCCGTCGGACAAGCACGGCGGCGACCTTGTGTTCGTGCAGGGCCATTCCTCGCCGGGCGTGTATGCACGCGCCTTTTTGTTGGGCCGGCTCAGTGACAAGCAGTTGGAGAATTTCCGTCAGGAAGTGGGCGGCGAGGGTCTTTCGTCGTATCCGCATCCGTGGCTGATGCCCGATTTCTGGCAATTCCCGACCGTGTCGATGGGCTTGGGCCCGATCATGGCGATTTACCAGGCGCGCTTCATGAAGTACCTGGAGCATCGCGGCGTGATCCAACGGCAAAACCGCAAGGTGTGGGCCTTCCTGGGCGACGGCGAAACCGACGAACCGGAATCGCTCGGTGCAATCGGCATGGCCGGTCGCGAGCGGCTCGACAACCTGGTGTTCGTCATCAACTGCAACTTGCAGCGCCTTGACGGTCCGGTGCGCGGTAACGGCAAGATCATCCAGGAGCTCGAATCCGAGTTCCGCGGTGCGGGCTGGAACGTGATCAAGGTGGTGTGGGGTAGCCGCTGGGATGCGCTCTTTACGCGCGACAAGACCGGTGCGCTGATGCGCCGGATGATGGAAGTGGTGGACGGCGAATACCAGACATACAAATCCGAAAGCGGTGCGTACGTGCGCGAACATTTCTTCAATTCGCCCGAGCTCAAGGCGCTGGTCGCCGATTGGTCGGATGATGACGTGTGGAACCTGAACCGCGGCGGCCATGATCCGCACAAGATCTACGCCGCGTATCACGAAGCTTCGCAGTCCAAGAACCAGCCGACCGTGATCCTCGCCAAGACCATCAAGGGTTACGGCATGGGCGAGTCGGGCCAGGCGATGAACATCACGCACCAGCAGAAAAAATTGCCGGTCGAGCAACTGAAGAAATTCCGCGACCAGTTCCGCCTGCCGATCGACGACGAGGCGATCCAGGACGTGCCGTTCCTCAAGTTCGAAGAAGGCTCCAAAGAACTGGCATACATGCGCGATCGCCGCATGGAGCTGGGCGGCTATCTGCCCACTCGCCGCCAGAAAGCGGAATCGCTGCCGGCGCCGGATCTTGCCGTTTTCGAACCTGTGCTCAAAGGCACGGGTGCCGGCCGCGAAATTTCCACCACGATGGCGTTCGTGCGCATCTTGAATATCCTGCTCAAGGACAAGGCGCTGGGCAAACGCATCGTTCCGATCGTGCCGGATGAATCGCGTACGTTCGGCATGGAAGGCTTGTTCCGCCAGATCGGTATCTGGAACCAGGATGGTCAGAAATACATTCCGGAAGACAGCGACCAGTTGATGTTCTACAAGGAGTCCGAAACCGGGCAGGTCTTGCAGGAAGGCATCAACGAAGCGGGCGCCATGTGCGACTGGATCGCCGCCGCCACGTCGTATTCGACGCATGGCGAGCAGATGATTCCGTTCTACATTTTCTATTCGATGTTCGGTTTCCAGCGTATCGGCGACCTTGCCTGGGCAGCCGGCGACATGCGTTCGCGCGGTTTCTTGCTCGGCGGCACCGCTGGGCGCACGACGCTCAATGGCGAAGGCTTGCAGCATGAAGACGGACATTCGCATCTGTGGTCGGGCGCGATTCCGAATTGCATCAGCTATGACCCGACCTTCGGCTACGAGCTTGCCGTCGTGGTGCAGGACGGCTTGCGCCGCATGGTGCAAGAGCAGGAAGACGTCTATTACTACCTCACGGTGATGAACGAGAACTACGAGCATCCGGCCATTCCCGTGGGCAAGGAACAGGACATCATCAAGGGCATGTACGCGTTCCGTCAGGGCGGTGCCGATGAAAAAGCGCCGCGCGTGCAATTGCTGGGTTCGGGCACGATCTTCAATGAAGTGATTGCCGCGGCCACGCTGCTCAAGGACGACTGGGGCGTCGAAGCCGATCTGTGGGGCTGCCCGAGCTTTACCGAACTGGCGCGCGATGGCCAGGCCGTGGCGCGACGTAACATGCTGCATCCGGAGCAGCCGGCCGAAGAATCGCACGTGGGCAAGCTGCTCAAGGGCGCCAAGGGTCCGGTGATTGCCGCGACCGATTACGTGCGCGGTTTTGCCGAGCAGATCCGTGCCTTTGTGCCGAACCGCTATGTGGTGCTGGGCACCGACGGTTTCGGTCGTTCGGATACGCGTGAAAACCTGCGTCACTTCTTCGAAGTGGATCGGCGCTGGATCGCGGTGGCGGCACTCAATGCGTTGGCCGATGACGGCGTGTTGCCGAAGAGCCGCGTGGCGGAGGCGATTGCCAAGTATGAGCTCGATCCGTCCAAACCCAACCCGATGACGGTCTAAAGCCAATTCGAAGGGAGCGTGTGCAGCCCGAGCGGTCGCGCGCGCTCCTTTTGCACAGGAGACACGCTGAAATGAGTCAAACGATTGAAATCAAGGTACCGGATATCGGTGACTACACCGACATTCCGGTGATCGAGGTGCTGGTCAAGGTGGGCGACGTCGTCGAAAAAGAGCAATCGTTGATTACGCTCGAATCCGATAAAGCAACGATGGACGTGCCCAGTCCCGAAGCCGGGACTGTCAAGGAAATCAAGGTCAAGGCCGGCGACCCGGTGTCGCAGGGCACGTTGATCGTGATTCTCGAAGGCGCGGCCGCCGAAAAGCCGGCGGAAAAACCCGCTGAAAAATCGGCTGAAAAGCCGGCCGAAAAGCCTGCAGAGAAAACTGCCGAAAAAGCCGCCGCGAAGGCCGAAGAAGCGCCTGCCGCAACGGGCGGCGGCACGATCGAAGTCAAAGTTCCGGACATCGGCGACTACAAAGACGTCCCCGTGATCGAAATCTCGATCAAGGTCGGCGATGTGGTTGAGAAAGAGCAATCGTTGATCACGCTGGAGTCGGATAAGGCCACGATGGACGTGCCGAGCCCGGAAGCGGGTACGGTCAAGGAGATCAAGGTCAAGGTCGGCGACGCGGTGGCCGAAGGTACGCTGATCGTGGTGCTCGAGGCCGCAGGCAAAGCGGCGGCCAAGCCCGCTGCTGCAAGCGAGGCGCCGGCACAGGCTGCCGCATCGGTTGCACCTGCTGCTGCCCCCGCTGCAGCACCGTCTGCCAGCACGGCCAGCGCGCCAGCGCCGGCCTCGACGGGCACAGCGCAGGCGCCGGCGGTCGAGGCGCGTGGCTCGATCAGCCATGCCAGTCCGTCGGTGCGCAAGTTTGCCCGCGAACTCGGTGTCGAGATCGGCCGTGTGCAGGGTACCGGGCCGAAAGGGCGGATTACGCAGGACGATGTGCGCGCCTTCGTCAAGGGCGTGGTAACCGCGTCGCAAAAACCGGCTGCGGCCGCATCGGGCGCGCCCACAGGTGGCGGCGAGCTCAATTTGCTGCCTTGGCCCAAGGTCGATTTCGCCAAGTTCGGCCCGATCGATCCGAAGCCGCTGTCGCGCATCAAGAAAATTTCGGGCGCCAACCTGCATCGCAACTGGGTGATGATTCCGCACGTTACCAACAACGAAGATGCGGACATTACCGACCTCGAGGCGTTCCGGGTTCAATTGAACAAGGAAAACGAAAAGGCGGGCGTCAAGGTCACGATGTTGGCGTTCCTGATCAAGGCTTGCGTGTCGGCGCTCAAAAAGCATCCGAGCTTCAATGCCAGCCTGGACGGCGACAATCTGGTCTACAAGCAATATTTCCACGTCGGTTTTGCGGCAGACACGCCGAACGGACTGGTGGTTCCTGTCTTGCGCGACGCGGATAAAAAAGGCGTGTTCGAGATCGCCAAGGAAACGTCGGAACTGGCCAAGGCTGCGCGTGATGGCAAGCTCAAGCCGGATCAGATGCAAGGCGGTTGCTTCTCGATTTCGTCGCTCGGTGGCATTGGCGGAACCTACTTCACGCCGATCATCAACGCGCCGGAAGTCGGCATCCTGGGCGTGGGCCGCAGCAGTACTCAACCGGTGTGGGACGGCAAGCAATTTGTCCCTCGGCTGATCCTGCCGTTGTCGTTGTCGTACGATCACCGTGTGGTCGACGGCGCGGAAGCGGCACGCTTCAACGCTCATCTTGCGCAAGTCCTGGCGGATTTCCGCCGCGTCATGCTGTAACCAACTGGCGCGCTGCGTGACCGTGCGACATTAGCGCGGGCGCAGCGTTTTTGCGCGCGAAATGCGAGCGGATCGAGCGTCATCGAACAATTAAGCGGAGCCTCCCATGAGTCTCATCGAAGTCAAGGTGCCGGACATCGGCGACTTTAAAGATGTGGATGTAATCGAAGTACTCGTTAAAGCCGGCGACACAATCAGCAAAGAGCAGGGCCTGCTGACGCTGGAGTCGGACAAGGCGTCGATCGAAGTGCCGAGCGACGCGGCTGGTGTCGTCAAGGAATTGAAAATCAAGGTGGGCGACAAGGTCTCGCAAGGTTCGGTGATCCTGATGCTGGAAGCCGAAGGCGGCGCGGCCGCGGATAAGCCCAAGGATGCTGGGCCCAAGGCCGAAGCGAAGCCCGAAGCTGCTGCGCCCGCCGCTAAACCCGCGGCGGCCAAACCGGCTGCAGGCGCAGCGGAAGCTCGCGATGCCGCTGCACCGGCAGCAGCGAGTTTTTCCGGCAGCGCCGACATCGAATGCGACTTGGTGGTGCTGGGCTCAGGCCCGGGCGGTTATTCGGCAGCCTTCCGGGGTGCCGACCTGGGGCTCAAGACGGTGCTCATCGAACGCTACGCAGCGTTGGGCGGCGTCTGCCTGAACGTCGGTTGCATTCCTTCCAAGGCACTGTTGCATACGGCGCTCGTGACCGATGAGGCGGCGGCGTTGGCGGCACACGGCATCACGTTCGGCAAGCCCCAGATCGATCTCGACAAGCTGCGCGCATTCAAAACGGGCGTGGTCGGAAAAATGTCCGGGGGCCTCAGCGGCATGGCCAAGGCGCGCAAAGTCCAGGTCGTGACCGGCGTCGGTGCATTCGTCGATCCGTATCACATCGAGGTCGAAACGGCGGAAGGCCGTAAGGTCGTCAAATTCAAGAACGCGATTATCGCGGCAGGCTCGCAGGCGGTAAAACTGCCGTTCATGCCGGAAGATCCGCGCGTCATCGATTCAACCGGCGCGCTTGAACTGCGGCAAATTCCACAGCGTATGCTGGTGATCGGCGGCGGCATCATCGGGCTGGAAATGGCCACCGTGTATTCGACGCTGGGCGCGAGCATCGACGTAGTGGAAATGCTCGATGGCCTGATGGCGGGCGCCGATCGCGATCTCGTCAAGGTTTGGGAAAAGTTCAACGCCAAGCGCTTTGACAAGGTCATGCTGAAAACGCGCACCACGTCGGCACAAGCCAAGGACGACGGTATCTGGGTCAGTTTCGAATGCGAGAAAGCGCCCGATGGCCCGCAGCGCTACGACCTGGTTCTCGTGGCCGTGGGCCGTTCGCCCAACGGTGCCAAGATCGGCGCGCAGAAGGCCGGCGTGAAGGTGACCGACCGTGGGTTTATCGAGGTCGACGCGCAGCAACGCACCAATGTCTCGCATATCCTGGCGATCGGCGATATCGTCGGCCAGCCGATGCTCGCGCATAAAGCGGTGCATGAAGGCCATGTGGCCGCAGAGGTAGCGGCGGGTGAAAAGGCGTATTTCGATGCGCTGCAGATTCCGTCGGTGGCATATACCGATCCCGAGGTGGCCTGGGCGGGTAAAACCGAGGATCAATGCAAAGCCGAGGGTATCCAGTACGGCAAGGCCGTGTTCCCGTGGGCAGCATCGGGTCGCGCAGTAGCTAACGGCCGCGATGAGGGATTCACCAAGCTGCTGTTCGATCACGAGACGCATCGCGTGATCGGCGGTGGCATCGTCGGACTTAATGCCGGGGATATCATCAGCGAGGTTTGTCTCGCGATCGAGATGGGCGCGGATGCCGAGGATATCGGCAAGACCATACATCCGCATCCCACGTTGGGCGAATCGATCGGCATGGCTGCCGAGTTGTTCCTCGGCGTGTGTACCGATTTACCGCCGCCACGCAAGAAGTAAGGGCGCCCGCGGGTTGCTCGAGATCGGGTGAACCCCGGGTCATACCCGGGGTTTGCCTGGCCTCGGAAATGGGCATGCTGGATGAGTCGTCAAGCGCAGGACGCAGCGCGCGACGAGCTTCGGAGTGGGTCACAAAAAAAGGGCCGCGAAATAACTTCGCGGCCCTTTTTTTGTTGCTCGCAGCCCGTCTGTCGCCGCGAGCAACGCCTGGCGGGTCATCCCTCCAGGCTATCCTTCTTGCTTAGTTACGGTTGCCGCCAAAGATGCCCAGAATGGCAAGCAAGTTCACGAACACGTTGTACAGATCGAGGTAAATCGCCAAGGTCGCCGTCACGTAGTTCGTTTCGCCGCCGTTGACCACGCGCTGCACATCGAACAGGATGTACACCGAGAAAATCACGATCGCGAGTATCGACACGGTCAGCATCAGTGCCGGCAGGTGCAGGAAGATATTGGCCACCGAAGCCAGCAACAGGATGATGACGCCCATGAACAGCCAGCTCGACAAGCCCGCGAAATTACGCTTGCTGACCGTTGCGATGGTGGCCATTGCGCCGAAGATCACTGCGGTGCCGCCGAACGCCATCATGATGAGCGACGCGCCGTTCGAGAAGCCCAGCGTATAGCCGATCATGCGCGAGAGCATCAAGCCCATGAAGAACGTGAACCCGAGCAGCAGCACCACACCAGCAGCGCTGTTACGGAAGCGCTGGATCGCGAACATAAAGCCGAATGCCACCACCATGAAGATCAGGAAGCTGCTACCCGGGCTGGCCGCCATCACGGTGGTGAGCCCCGCGGCAACGCCGATCCATGCGCCCAGCACCGTCGGAATCATCGATAGCGCCAGCAGCAGGTACGTATTGCGCAGCACCTTGTTACGGGCCTGCACTGTCGTGACGCCGCCGGCGCGGCTGACGTCATAACTCCGGAAATCGCTCATGTTTGCTCCTTGCAAAAAAAGCTGAAAAACTGTCTCGGCGAAGTCGGCATGCGATGGAGCGTTGCTCCGCTCGGGGCCGCCGCTCGCCAGTGTTGGCGGCGACCTTCATCACAGCGTCATGGTGTAGCATTTACATTCACTTCGAGCCTTACGTAGACGTAAGGTTCCATTCCGATCATACCTTTGTTCATGTTACAATGCCAGATTCATTTACCACCGTAACACCCTAATTTTTCGGAGTTTTTATGGCGATTGAGCGCACCCTTTCGATTATCAAACCTGACGCAGTGGCAAAGAACGTCATCGGTCAGATTTACGCACGTTTCGAAGGCGCTGGTTTGAAGATTATCGCAGCCCGGATGGCACATTTGTCGCGCGCTGATGCTGAAAAATTCTACGCTGTTCACGCAGCACGGCCCTTCTTCAAGGATCTGGTCGATTTCATGATTTCCGGCCCGGTCATGATCCAGGCGCTGGAAGGCGAAGGCGCGATCCTGAAAAACCGCGACCTGATGGGCGCGACCGATCCTAAGAAGGCCGAGAAGGGCACGATACGCGCCGATTTTGCCGACAGTATCGATGCCAACGCGGTTCATGGTTCGGACGCAGCTGAAACCGCCCGCGTTGAAATCAGCTTTTTCTTCCCGGAAATCAACGTTTATTCGCGTTAAAATAACAAACGCTCCGGGGTGCATCGCGGGCTGGCCATCGTCGCTGTGATGATGGTCAGTCCGTCGACGTCTCGCGCTGCGCGCAAGGTTGTGCGCAGTGTGTGTTTTGCAAGGTGCGCAGGTCTTTTTTCAGTCCGCCGTTTCTGGCGAGTGAGCGCATACGAGACTGCGCATCTTCATCCCAGTCGACCCCAGCCGTCCGGTAGGGCCCTCTAGCCAGGATATTCGATATGACGAACGCTGAAACCGTCAATTTGCTCGATTTCGACGCTGACGGGCTGGCCGCTTATTGTGCGAGCCTCGGCGAAAAAGCATTTCGTGCCAAGCAGTTGCAGCGCTGGATACACCAGGGCGGCGCGGCCGACTTCGATGCAATGACCGATCTCGCGAAGTCGTTGCGCAGCAAGCTTGCGCAGCGCGCGGAGATCCGCTCGCCCCTCGTGGCCAGCGACAATATTTCTACCGACGGCACCCGCAAATGGCTGGTGGATGTCGGCAACGGCAATGCCGTCGAAACGGTGTACATCCCCGAAGAGTCGCGCGGCACGCTGTGCGTGTCGTCGCAGGCTGGATGCGCCGTTAATTGCCGTTTTTGCTCTACCGGCAAGCAAGGCTTCAACCGCAATTTGAGCACCGCGGAAATCATCGGCCAACTGTGGATGGCCGAATTCGCGCTGCGTAAAACGCGTAAGACCGGCACAGGCGAGCCCGCCCCGAACAGGGTGATCACCAATGTCGTGATGATGGGGATGGGCGAGCCCCTGCTGAACTACGACGCGTTGTTGCCGGCGTTGCGACTGATGCTCGATGACAACGCATATGGCTTGTCGCGTCGCCGCGTCACGGTGTCGACTTCCGGCGTGGTGCCGATGATGGACCGGCTCGGTGCCGATCTGCCGGTGGCGCTGGCGGTATCGCTGCATGCTCCGAACGACGGCCTGCGCGACGACCTCGTGCCGTTGAATAAGAAATATCCATTGCGCGAGTTGATGGCCGCGTGTCAGCGTTATTTGAAAGTGGCGCCGCGCGACTTTATTACATTTGAATACTGCATGCTTGACGGCGTTAACGACACGGACGAACATGCACGCGAGCTGGTCGCATTGACGCGCGAGGTTCCGTGCAAATTCAACCTGATTCCGTTTAACCCGTTTCCCGAATCAGGTTTGCTTCGCTCCAAGAATGAACGTATCAAACAGTTTTCGCAAATCCTGATGGATGCAGGCTTGATTACCACTGTGCGCAAGACCCGCGGCGACGATATCGACGCCGCCTGCGGACAATTGGCCGGTGCGGTGCAAGACCGTACCCGCTTGGCGCAACGCGCGCGCAAAGGCGTTATCGAGGTGCATCCGGCATGACGGTGTATTCATTCGTCGCAGGTCCCGGCTCGCGCCTGGCCTGTTCGACGCCTTGCATCTGCAAGGAGCGCGATTTTGGGCCGGCCGCAAGCCCTGTCAAACCTCAATCAAGGATGTTTGGATGAACGACGATTTGCCGCTGACGCCCCCGACACCTGAGCGGGAATCCGCAGGGCCGGCGAGTGTAGATGCGACGCGGCCCGCCGGTCTGGATACGGTTGCGGGTGTGGGCGCCCGTCTTTCGCAATTGCGTATCGAACGAGGCATGAGTGTCGGCGACGTATCGGCCCGCCTGAAAGTTTCGCCAAACAAGCTCAAGGCCCTGGAGGCCGGCGATCTGAGCCTGCTGCCCGACGCAACCTTTTGCCTGGGTATCGCACGCAGCTACGCCAAGATGCTCGGTGCGGATCCGGCCGCGATGATCCCCGCGCTGCGGCTCGCGTACGGCAGCAAGGCCCCCGATTTGTCGATGCCGGCATCGTCCGGCGCGAATTTGCCGCGCGGCAAGATGGCTGTGAACTGGCGAGCGCCCGCGCCGCGTCGTTTGGGCTGGGTTTGGGGCTTGGTGGTGGTCGTGCTGGCGGCCGTTGCGCTGCTGGTCTGGCGTGACGGGCGCGAACCGTCGACCTGGCTCGCGCGCTTCTTGCCGCACGAGACCGGCGCGGCAGCCGGGGCAAGCGTAGCAGCGGTCGATTCGACCGATCATGTGGCCCAGGCTCAAGCGCCGGGCAGTGCCACGCAAGCCGCGGACAGCAGCAATCAGCCGGGTTCGGCCGCCGACGCGTTTCCTGGTTCGGAGGCCAATGCGGAAGTCCAGGCGCAAACCCCGGCCCCCGAGGTGAGTGCTGCGTCGAGCACGGTTGCGATGGCTCCTGCCGCAGCTCAAGCGCCCGCGCCGAAAGCAGCGTCGACGTCAACGCCCGCGCAGGCGACCACTGCGCCGACCGCCGCCGCCTCGGCCGGTGCCGACGGTACCAGCGCTACGCTGACGTTCACGTTGATGCAAGACAGCTGGATCAGCGTGCGGCAGAAGGATGGCCGTGAAGTATTTTCCGGCCTCGCGCACGCCGGCGACAGTCCATCGATTCAAGGCGTACGACCGCTCAAGGTAATCGTTGGCAACGAGCGCGGCGTCGCAAGCATGCAGATCGACGGCCAGGCGGTCGACGCGCATCAGTATTTAAACGCCAAAGGCAACGTGGCGCGTTTCACGCTGCCCTGACGCAACGTCTTTAACTGCGCTGGACGTCCAGCGCACCAAGTTCATACGGGTGACCTCGATGCAGCAAATTAATCCGGTTTTTGGCGGCTCCAAGCCGCGTCGTGCATCTAACGCCGTCAACGTTCGATGGGCAGGCAACCTCGTCACGATTGGTGGCGACGCACCCATACGCGTTCAGTCGATGACCAACACCGATACGGCCGACGCCATCGGTACCGCGATCCAGGTCAAGGAGCTGGCCCAGGCGGGTTCCGAAATGGTCCGCATTACGGTGAATACGCCGGAAGCCGCCGCCGCGGTGCCGGCAATTCGCGAGCAGCTAGACCGCATGGGCGTTCCGGTGCCGCTGATCGGCGACTTTCATTACAACGGCCACCTGTTGTTGCGCGATTATCCTGACTGCGCGCAGGCGTTGTCGAAATACCGGATCAACCCGGGCAACGTGGGCCATGGCGCCAAACGCGACACGCAATTCGCGCAGATGATCGAGGCAGCAGCACGCTACGACAAGCCGGTGCGCATCGGCGTGAACTGGGGCAGTCTGGACCAGGACATGCTCGCGCGCATGATGGATGAAAACGGGCAGCGAGCGCAGCCGTGGGAAGCCACCAGCGTGATGTACGAAGCGCTGATCCAGTCGGCCGTCAGCTCGGCCGAGCGCGCCGTGGAGATCGGCTTGCCGCGCAATAAAATCATATTGTCGTGCAAGGTCAGTGGCGTGCAGGATCTGATCGCGGTGTATCGCGAACTGGCACGTCGCTGCGATTTTGCGCTGCACCTGGGTTTGACCGAAGCCGGCATGGGGTCCAAGGGGATAGTCGCGTCAACCGCGGCGCTTTCGGTGCTGCTACAGGAAGGTATCGGCGACACCATCCGTATTTCGCTCACGCCGGAACCGGGTGGTCCGCGCACCGGTGAGGTGATCGTTGCTCAAGAAATTTTGCAAACCATGGGCTTGCGCTCGTTCACGCCGATGGTGATTGCATGCCCCGGCTGCGGCCGCACGACCAGCACGGTTTTCCAGGAACTGGCGTCGCAAATCCAGGACTACCTGCGCGCACAAATGCCGGTCTGGCGCGAGCGGTATCCTGGTGTCGAGGATATGCATGTCGCCGTGATGGGTTGCATCGTCAATGGCCCGGGGGAGTCCAAGCAGGCCAATATCGGCATCAGCTTGCCGGGTTCGGGTGAAAATCCGGCGGCGCCGGTATTCATCGATGGCGAGAAAGCCATGACACTGCGCGGCGAGCATATTGCCGAAGAGTTTCAGAAGATCGTCAACGACTATGTGGTCCGTACTTACAGTAGCGCAACCGTCTGACACCCGCCCGCGGGTTTGATAAAAGAACCGATGACCGAACCGAAAAGAAAAGCCGAGAAACTCACGGGCGTAAAAGGGATGAACGACATCCTGCCGCAGGACGCCGCCTTGTGGGAGTACCTCGAGAGCACCGTCAAGTCGCTGGCGCGGGCCTATGGCTACCAGAATATCCGTACTCCTATCGTCGAGTCGACGAGCCTGTTTACACGCGGGATCGGTGAAGTCACCGACATCGTCGAAAAGGAGATGTACAGTTTCACCGACGCCCTCAATGGTGAACGGTTGACGCTTCGTCCCGAAAATACCGCCGCGGTGGTGCGCGCCGCGCTGGAACACAACCTGTTGTACGACGGCCCCAAGCGGCTCTGGTATGTGGGCCCGATGTTTCGTCACGAGCGGCCGCAACGTGGCCGTTATCGGCAGTTTCACCAGGTGGGCATAGAAGCACTGGGCTTCGCGGGTCCCGACGCTGATGCCGAAATCATATTGATGTGCCAGCGCCTCTGGGATGACCTGGGCTTGTCGGGTATCCGGCTTGAACTTAACTCGCTGGGACAACCCGCCGAGCGTGCCGCACACCGCACTGAACTGATCGCTTATCTCGAACAGCATCTGGACGTGCTGGACGAAGATGCGAAACGCCGTTTGCATACCAATCCGTTGCGCGTGCTTGATACGAAAAATCCGGCGCTGCAGGAAATCGTCGGCAACGCGCCCAAGCTGATCGATTTTCTTGGGGCAGAATCGCTCACGCATTTTGAAGCGCTGCAGACACTGCTCAAGGCCAACAATATTCCGTTCAAGATCAACCCGCGGCTGGTGCGCGGCCTCGATTACTACAATCTGACCGTGTTCGAATGGGTGACCGACAAGCTAGGCTCGCAGGGCACGGTGGCCGGCGGCGGCCGATACGATCCGCTGATCGAACAACTGGGCGGCAAGCCGACGCCAGCCTGCGGCTGGGCGATGGGCATCGAACGGATCATCGAGCTGATGAAAGAAGAAGGGCTCAAGCCCGAGGTCGAGAGCTGCGACGTCTATATGGTGCACCAGGGCGACGAGGCGCGCGCGCAGTCGTTTGTCATTGCGGAGCGCCTGCGTGACGCCGGTCTCGATGTGACGCTGCATTGCAGTGCCGACGGCGCTTCGTCCAGTTTCAAGGCGCAAATGAAGCGCGCAGATGCGAGCGGTGCCGCGTATGCGGTTATCATGGGCGCCGATGAAGTGGCGGCAGGCACCGCTACCTTTAAATCGCTGCGCAGTGGCCTGCCGCAGGAATCGGTCGAGGTGGACCGCTTGACCGAATGCCTGATTGATGCAATGGTGTCGTCCGCTGAACTCGATGAGGACGATGACGCCGTGCCGCCAGCCTCAGAGACCAGGCATTAAACGCGAGGCACTGAGCCCGAGGTATTACACCCGATCAGCAGCATGCGCCGGCCGGGCGGATCGCCTGCAAGCGCTTGGGACGCGAGAGCTTAAGAATGCATGAGCTGCCGGGGCAGATTGCCCCGGCTGGCTATATCGATGCGATTGTCAAGTAAGGGAAATGTGGTGCGATGAGTTATCACGACGAGCAGGAAACACTGGAAAACCTCAAGGCCTGGTGGGCGCAATGGGGCAACGCGCTGACCTGGGTGGTGCTGGCGATTGCGCTGGTGGCTGCCGGCTGGAACGGCTGGCATTACTGGCAGCGTCGTCAGACCGGCGAAGCTGTGGCGTTGTATGAACAGGTCCAACAGGCGGTCACCACCGGCGACAAGGCGATGATCGCCCGATCGGCGTCCGACCTGGAAGATAAGTTTGGCAGCACGCCGTACGCGCAAATGACGGGCTTGCTGGCGGCCAAAGGGCTTTATGCGGCCAACGATACGGCGGGCGCGAAGGCGCAGCTCGACTGGGTGATCAAGCACGCCAAGGACGCGGAATTCAAGCAAATCGCGCAGTTGCGTCTTGCCGGCCTGTTGCTCGACGAAAAGGCCTACGATGCCGGCCTTCAACTTGTCAGCGATCCGGAGTCGGACGGCTTTAAAGGACTGTTTGCGGACCGGCGCGGTGATCTGCTGGCGGCGCAAGGCAAGCGCGACGATGCACGCAAGGCATATCAGAATGCGCTGGACTCGCTCGCAAGCAGTGAGCCGTCACAGCGGCAGTTGATTCAATTCAAGCTCGATGCGCTCGGAGGATAACGCCCACGCCCGTTTTGCCGCCACTGCGCGGTGCGCCGCGATGTACCGTGCGGCCTGCAGAAGTATAAGTGCCGCGCGGTGTACAGCGGGGTGTCAATGGGGCGTAGAGCGGGGTTGACAGACCCGCAGTTTGAATGCGCTCCATGTCGCAATTAATCCATAGCCAGCCGACATTCTTTACGGAATTTCTCTCACCATGCGTGACCCTATGAATCTGCTTAACCGCTACGCCCGTCCGATTGCTTATCTGCTGATTGCAACGGCGCTGGCCGCCTGTTCCTCGAAGGACGTGCGCCGCATTCCGACGCCCTTGACGGATATCAAGTCGGTGCTCGACGTCAAGCAGGCTTGGAGCAATAGCGTCGGCAAGGCGGGTCCCTACCTGTTCGAACCGCTGGTGGTCGGCAACGCCGTGTACGCGGCGGGTGCCAACGGTAGCGTTGCAAAGATCGACGCCACCAACGGCCAGACGCTTTGGCACAACAAGGTTGACGGCGACCTGTCCGCAGGCGTAGGCGGCGACGGTAACCTAACGGCGGTGGGCGGGCCGAAAGGCGAGGTTTACGTACTCGGACCGGACGGCAAGCTATTATGGAGGGCCTCGGCGGATGGTGAAATCATTACCCCGCCGCTGGTCGGCAAGGGTTACGTCATCGTGCGCACCATCGATGGGCGCGTGGTGGGCTTCAACGCCGACACCGGCGAGCAGAAGTGGGTTTATCGTTCGCGTGCGGTGCCGCTGAACCTGCGCACCACGCTGGATATGATTTTCATCGGTCAGAACGCAATCCTGACGGGTTTTCCGGGCGGTACGATGGCTGCGCTTAGCCTCGACACCGGCGATATCTTCTGGCAAACGGCTGTGTCCTACCCATCCGGCGTGACGGAAGTCGAGCGGATCAACGACGTCGCAGGCGCGCCTACCCTCGTCGGAGGGCAGACCTGTGCCGTGACCTTCCAGGGCCGCATAGGGTGTTTCAACGCTGAAAACGGCCAACCGCTGTGGACGCATCCGTTCTCGAGCTACGGCGGTTTGGCTCAGGACGAACGCACCGTCGCATCGACTGACGACTGGTCGGTCGTGTCGGCCTACGACGCAAGCCGCGGCACCAAACTGTGGAGCAACGACAAACTGAAAAGCCGTGCACTGACGGCGCCCACCATTATCGGCGACGCTGTTGCCGTGGGCGATTACAAGGGCTATGTGCACTTTCTGTCGCGCGACACCGGTCAGTTCATCGGCCGGGTTCATGCCAATGGCAGCGGTATTACCGCGCGGCCGCTGGTGGCAGGCAAACTATTGATCGTACAGACGCGTAATGGCGATCTATACGCGTATCGACCGCAATAAGATCTAAAATGATGTTGTAGCGCATGGCGGCCGGCACCTTCGCCGGCCGTGTGCGTTTTTTGAATGGCTTAATCATGAAACCCGTCATCGCGCTCGTTGGGCGCCCCAACGTCGGCAAGTCGACGCTCTTCAACCGTCTTACCCGTTCCCGGGATGCGCTGGTCGCAGATCTCCCCGGGCTGACCCGCGACCGCCATTATGGCGAGGGGCGCGCGGGTAATCGTCCCTATCTGGTGGTCGATACGGGCGGCTTCGAACCGGTTGCGAAAGACGGCATCATGCATGAAATGGCGCGTCAGACTCGCCAGGCGGTGGAAGAAGCCGATGTGGTGGTGTTTCTGGTCGATGGCCGGCAGGGGCTGGCGCCCCAAGACGCGCACATCGCCGACTATCTGCGCAAAACCGGTCGGCCGCTGTTCCTGGTCGTCAACAAAGCGGAAGGCATGAAATACGGCACGGTCGCCGCCGAGTTCTACGAGCTTGGGCTGGGCGACCCGCGCGCCATTTCATCGGCGCATGGCGACGGTGTCACCGATATGATCAATGAGGCGCTCGAAGTCGCCTACGCGGGGCAGCCGGACGAGACCGAGGAGGCGGAAGATGCCCACGGCGTCAAGATCGCCATCGTGGGCCGTCCGAACGTCGGGAAATCGACGCTGGTGAACGCCTTGCTTGGCGAAGAGCGCGTGATCGCGTTCGACATGCCGGGCACCACGCGCGACTCCATTTACATCGACTTCGAACGGGGCGGCAAGCCGTATACCCTGATCGATACCGCTGGGCTGCGTCGGCGCGGCAAGGTTTTCGAGGCCGTCGAGAAGTTTTCGGTGGTCAAGACGCTGCAGTCGATCTCGGACGCGAACGTCGTGGTGCTGCTGCTGGACGCGCGCCAGGACATCAGTGAGCAGGATGCCCATATCGCGGGCTTCGTGGTGGAGCAGGGCCGTGCGCTGGTGGTGGGTGTCAATAAATGGGATGGCCTGGACCTGCACGCCCGCGATACCATCAAGGCCGACATGGCGCGTAAGCTGAAATTTCTCGATTTCGCTAAATTTCACTTTATTTCAGCCACCGAAGGATCGGGAATCAGTCCGTTGATGCGCTCGGTGGACCAGGCCTATGCCGCGGCGATGTCCAAGCTGGCGACTCCGCGCCTGACCCGCGCACTGATCGAAGCGGTCGAGTTTCAGCAGCCGCGCCGTAAAGGGCCGGTTCGCCCGAAACTGCGTTATGCCCACCAGGGCGGCCAGAACCCGCCCATCGTGATTATTCACGGCAATGCGCTGGACGCCATCACCGATTCGTATAAACGTTACCTGGAGGGTCGATTCCGGGAAACTTTCGGGCTAATCGGTACTCCATTGCGCATAGAGTTTCGCTCTAGCCACAATCCTTTTACAGACAAAGGCTAGCCCGTTTGGCTACCGTTGGTCTGGTCTGACGCACAGTGGCTAGGCACCGATTAAAAATCGGCTATATTGTGTCAGAGGGGCGGGCAACTTTTTGACCTTCCCTGGAATCAACCTGCAAAAAAACTATATGGAGTTTGCTATGAGCAATAAAGGGCAACTGTTACAAGACCCATTTTTGAACGCGCTACGGAAAGAGCACGTCCCGGTATCGATTTACCTCGTCAACGGTATCAAACTGCAAGGTAATATCGAATCGTTCGATCAATACGTCGTTCTGCTCCGTAATACGGTGACGCAGATGGTGTACAAACACGCCATTTCGACCGTGGTTCCGGCGCGTCCGGTCAATTTCCACCCTGATGCGGAAGTTTCCTGATACGAATTGACCCAGCGGGATTCTGTTCTGCGCGCTTTTGTGTCACGACACACGTAGAAATATCAGGCCCGCTGGTTTTTCCCTTTTTTGACCATCCAATTTGACCACTAACGCAGCATTAGTCAGCATCGATTTCGGCAAGATCGATTTTGAAGCCAGCCTCGAAGAACTCGGCCTCCTCGCAAAAAGCGCCGGTGCGCTGCCCGTTGTCACCCTGACGGGGCGCCGTAGCAGTCCGGATGCCAAAATGTTCGTTGGCAGCGGTAAAGCCGAAGAACTCAAGCAAGCCGTGATCGCCAACCATGTCGAAATCGTGATTTTCAATCACGTTTTGAGCCCGGGCCAACAACGTAACCTCGAGCAGACGCTGGAAACGCGAGTGGTCGATCGCAACAGCCTGATCCTCGATATTTTCGCCCAGCGCGCAAAAAGCCACGAAGGCAAGCTCCAGGTCGAACTGGCGCAACTGCAATATCTGGCAACGCGCTTGGTCCGCGCATGGACTCACCTGGAACGTCAAAAAGGCGGGATCGGCCTGCGCGGCCCGGGTGAGACCCAGCTGGAAACAGACCGTCGCCTGATCGGCGACCGCGTGAAGATGCTCAAGTCACGGCTGGAAAAGTTGCGCCGCCAACATGGCACGCAGCGTCGTCAGCGTGAGCGTAATAAAACCTATTCGGTATCGCTGGTGGGGTACACCAACGCTGGCAAGTCGACGCTGTTCAATGCGTTGACCAAGGCGCAGGCGTACGCGGCCGACCAGTTGTTCGCCACGCTGGACACCACGTCGCGGCGCGTCTATCTGGGCGAGGCCGGCAATATCGTACTGTCGGATACGGTCGGTTTCATACGCGCGTTACCTCACCAACTCGTGGCGGCGTTTCGCGCCACGCTGGAAGAAACCATCCACGCGGATTTATTGCTCCACGTGGTGGATGCCTCAAGCGCGGTGCGCGACGACCAGATCCAGCAGGTCAATGGCGTGCTGGACGATATCGGCGCCAGCGACGTCCGGCAGATCCTCGTATTCAACAAGACCGACGCAGTACCTGAGCTGCGGGACCGTGCCGGCACTGTGGAACGGGACGAGTATGGTAATATTTCGCGCGTTTTTCTAAGTGCGCGCGAAGGGCTGGGATTGGATGCTTTGCGCGCGGCAATCGCCGAAGCGGCGACCCATCCTGCCCTCGGCGCGACGCAGCCCGACGCCGACGATGTTCGCTTCAGCGACATCGAACCGGAGCCGTTCCAAGCGCGCGAAGCCTGACGCATGAAGCACACCTCGGCGGGGATGCTGTGCGCACAGCATCCGACGATATTCGCGACTGTACTGTACGTATGGCAGTTACGCACGTACGAGACCAGCGCGACGCCGTGCGACGCGCCCGCCCCGCAAGCTAGATCGGCATTAGCAGCATAATTGGCACAATCAGTACCTACCGGCTGGGTCCATGTTGAAAACCTACGACGAACGTAATACCGGGCAGCGCCTGCGCG
>Ga0265338_10003405_pt1 | contig 22431 bp, 24 predicted proteins | sample 42126metaG_FD_193579 | JGI IMG/M metagenome (GOLD analysis project Ga0265338, IMG submission 193579) | Rhizosphere microbial communities from Carex aquatilis grown in University of Washington, Seatle, WA, United States - 4-21-26 metaG | ecosystem: Host-associated > Plants > Roots > Rhizosphere... | reverse complement strand
CATGCCGCCATTGACCAGGCGGTGTTGGACGGCCTGTCCCGCGGGCTTTCCATCAAGACGGAGGCGCCGCTGACCACCGTGATGGATTTGCTTACCCGCCCGGCCAGCCGCGAAACGATCGTCCACTTCGTCAATTTTGAGCGCGCGAACCCGCTCGCGCCTTTTACCGTGACCGTGCGCAAGCAGTTTGCCGGACCGGTCAAAGCGGTGAACGTCCTTTCCCCGGACCGTGACGTGGCCCAGCCGTTGACCTTCCAGGAGACCGGCGACCAGGTGACCTTTACCGTCCCCACGGTCAAAGGGTACGCGATGGTGGTGATTGCCCAGTAGCCGTTGGGCGAAGGTGGAAGCGGAGTTTACTTTGCGGGCTTTGCGTCCGCGCGAAAAACTATTCCTGAACCAGGACTGCCTTGTTCTTTTTCAGGTATTTTTCCACGGTGACCTTGCTGCTGACACAGTTGGAAGTCCGGACGGCGTCGGGCTTGGCCAGTTTGTAGTGCACCAGCAGTTTGCCCACCATTCCCACGCGGAGATTCAGTTCCGCCATGCGCCAGATCTGGCCGGCCTCCAACGGTTCGAGGCAGGTCCGGCGGGTTGTCTTTATATTCCGCATAACAGAGTTTGCCCCGGATCGGTTAATTAAGCCAGTTAAATCGGTGGGATAAGTTTACGGTAGTATGCGCATCTTATCGTGCGATCATCATGGCCCGGCCAGGCAACGGTGCCAGGCCATTTTGCGCGAGGCGATGCCGGTGACCTGGTGCGGGTAAAACCGTCAAGGTTGGCCCGAAGGGTCGCCGGCCCCGGCCTTCGAGGGCTCGGAAACGGGAAACAGGTTGGCCAGGGCCGATGGCCCCAGTCCGGCTGGCTAAAAATTATCCGGGGATGCCAAGATGCAGGTTGTGGCCAGTCCGCCTGAAAAAGATGTGGAGGCACCATACCCATATCCTGCGGCTGGTCGGGCAATCCCCTTTTTTCTGGACTTTTTCTTCCCAATTCGGTTAAATATGGTCAATAGGCGCATGAAAATTTTATCCTTAACCATTTCACTGGTTGCTGCGGTTGTTTTCGGCGCCGGGCCCGTCCGGGCCCAGTACAGCACGCCGCCTCCTACGGCCGAGGAAAACGAAGCCACGTACAACACGGCCATCGAGAATCGTACGGCCGCTATCATTACCCTCCTGAAGCTGGACGATGCGGCGAAGTCCACCCGCGTGCACGACATCATCATCGCCCAGTATCAGACCTTGAAGGCGCGGGATGCGGCCATTGATACCCTGCTCAAGCTGCAGGGCAAGGAGGTCAATTATACGAACCGTGCCAGTTTGCTGGCCAGCGAGTCCAAACCGCTGCACGACCGGTTTCTGGCCAAGCTCGCCTCCGAGCTGAACGCGGGACAGCTGGAAATCGTCAAGGACAAGATGACCTACAACAAGGTCCAGGTGACGTACGATGCTTATTGTTCCATCGTTCCCGGTCTCACCGATGCGGACAAAACCGAGGTCCTGACCGTGCTCCGCGAGGCGCGCGAAGAGGCAATCGATGGCGGCAGCGCCGGGGAAAAGTCCGCCGTTTTTCAGAAATACAAGGACCAGATCAACGACTACCTGAACGCGCATGGGCACGACGTGGCCAAGGCTTATAAGGATTGGGAAGCCAAACAACAGGTAGCCAATAAGCCTGACAGCGGGTCCGCACCCAAAACGACCGAGCCGGCCAAATAAAATCCGTCGGTTCGGTTCAATCACCTTCGCACACTCAGCGCGCCGCGTCCCGGTAAGCCAGTTTGACAATCCAGTCGGCCAGGAAAAAACACAGGGCCCCAAACACCAGGCCCGGCAGGCCAAAGGCGAAACAGGAAAAAGTGGAAGCCGACCCGCTGTCGCCGTCGGGATTCAACTGCAGGAGGTTTTCCGCCATATTGTCGAATCCCGCCCATACGTTCCACAGGCTGTATATGATGATCAGGAAGCCGGTCGCCCGGACGACCACGCCAAAGAGTTCGGAGGGTTTCATATGGTTAAAATGCCGGATGCTGTACCCTAGCTTTGGGGGCAAGGCTGAACACCGGCCCCGGCCCTGTCAAGCCGGGGATGTGTTCCCCGGTGAGTTTTTGTTTTGGCAAGCGCGCCGTTCGCGGATTAACTAGATGCCATGCAAGTCGTGCTCGATTACTTGAAGCGCAACCAGGCCCGTTTCGTGGCCGAATTGTGCGATTACCTCCGATTCCCCAGCGTCTCCGCCCAGCCGCAGCATAAAAAGGACCTGCGCGCCTGTGCCGCCTGGCTCGCCCAGCACGCCCGGCAGATCGGCCTGGAGGCGAAAATTTGTCCCACCGCCGGCAACCCCATCGTCGTCGCCAAAACGCTTCGGGCCAAAGGGGCGCGCAAACCGCACTTCATGATCTATGGCCACTACGACGTCCAGCCGCCAGAACCGCTTGATTTGTGGCAATCGCCGCCGTTCGCCCCGCGCATCCAGGGCCGTTCCATTTACGCCCGGGGCAGTATGGACAACAAAGGCCAGAATTTTGCGCATTTGAAAGCTGTCGAGGCCTATCTCCAAACCGGCACTCCCCTGCCCTGCGACCTTACGTTCGTCATCGAAGGCGAAGAGGAAGTCGGCAGCGCCAACCTCGCCAGATTTCTCAAATCCCATCGTCGCGAGCTGGCCTGCCATGCCGTGGTCGTTTCCGACACCGATATACCCGGCCCGAAATATCCCGCGCTGGCCTACTCCCTCCGCGGCATCATCGCCTTCGAAATCACCGTGCACGGCCCGTCACGCGATTTGCACTCGGGTGTTTTTGGCGGGTCGGTGGAAAATCCGGCGATGGCCCTCGCCCGCCTGCTCGCGCAGGTCCGCGACGCCAGCGGTCGGGTGACGATCCCCGGTTTCTACGATGAGGTCGCGCCGCTTTCGGCCTTCGAGCGGAAACAATTCGCCCGGTTGCCCACGAGGGATCAGGACCTGAAAAAATTGCTCGGCGTAGAAAAATTATTCGGCGAGCGCGGCTTCACGGCCACCGAACATCGTAGTGCCCGCCCGACGTTTGAGATCAACGGCCTGACGAGCGGTTACCAGGGCCAGGGCAGCAAGACCATCGTGCCGGCCTGGGCGCGGGCAAAAATCACCTGCCGCCTCGTGCCCGACCAGCGCCCGGCGCGCATCCGCAAAATCGTCTGCGATTACCTCCGGAAAATCTGCCCGCCCACGGTGCGGCTGGAAATCGAGGCCGGCCATGGCGCGGAAGCCTATCTCGTTTCGCCGCAGAGCCGCGAGGCGCAGGCCGCTTTGCGCGCGCTCCGGGCTGCTTTCGGCCATCCGCCGGTCCTGATGCGCGAAGGCGGCTCGATCCCCATCGTCAACGATTTCAAAAAAATCCTCGGCGCCGACTCCCTGCTCCTGGGCTTGGGCCTGCCCGATGGCAACGCGCATTCGCCCAATGAAAAGTTCAACCTCGATTGCTTCGCCAAAGGCCAGGCGATGAGCGCCTATCTATGGCGGGAGTTGAGCCGGGGTTGACCCGGCACCAGTTTTAGTTCGCTTGTTTCGCGGTCGATATGGATCGTCTGGTTGGCACCGGGACTTCGGCAAAAGCGCTTTTCGCTGAAATCACATACCGCCCAAAGCGGCGTCGCGCTCCGCCTGCTGCCGCAGTCCAAGATTTCCCATTTTGACAACTGCTCAACTACGAGGTTCCCTCCACAACCGGTGGAAAAAGGACACAAAAAATGAACCTTTTGGCCTGGGGCTGTTATCAATGGGCAGATGCAAACCGAAAAACTATCATGAAAACCATAAAATTCACCTGTCTGGCTTTGCTGATTTTGGCCCTGCCCGCTGCGCGCGGCGAGCCTTTCCGCACCGACATCAACCCGGCGCTGCTGTATTACCGTGCTTTTCTGTTGGTGCCGGACCCGATATCCAATGCCGATGAAGAATATCTGCGGTCGAAAGCAGGTGTGGAACAAAAACTCCCGGAACGATACGGCAAAATCTTTGCCGGTTATGACAATCAGTTCAGCCTGGTGCGCCAGGCGGCGCGCACTACGGCGCCCTGTGATTGGGGATTGGATTTTAGCGTCGGCCCCAACGCGCTGCTTCCTTATCTGGCCCGCGCCAAGGCGGTGGTTCAGGCTGCGCAGTTGCGCGGCATGTGGAATTTGCAGCATGGTAATCAAGCCGGTGCGCGCGACGATTTGCTCGCCGCCTTTGTGCTGGCACGGAATACCTCCCGTGACGGCACGTTGATCGGGGTGCTGGTTCAAGACGCGTGTGAAGTCCTGCTGTTCGCCACCGTGGCGCAGAACTTCGGCCAGTTCGAGCCGGAAACCTTGCAACAATTGGCGACTGGATTTGATGCGGCTCCGCCCCCGGGCGCTTTGGCCGCTGTCGTAGCGGGAGAAAAATTGTACATCCATGATTGGCTGGTGGACCAGATTCTGGAATTCCAGCAGGGGAATCCGGGCAACGACGCGAAGGTAATGGAATTGATCCGCTCGAATTTCGAGCAGCTGGATGCCGGCGCTCATGCGGTCTTTGGCGGAAATCAGAACACGAACCTCTGGCAGCAAATGATTATAGCCTCAGGCGGAACAAGTGACGGTATTGTCAAACTGCTCCACGAAGCGGACCCGCTCTATCTGCGCCTGGGCGAGATCATGGCGCTCCCCGAAAGGGAATACGCAGGCCGGATCAAAGAGTTCAACGCGGATATCCAAAAGTCTCCCAACCCTTTGCTCCCGCTGCTCTTTCAGTTCTCGCCGTTGCGCGTGAGAGAGTTCAGAACTCAGGCCCTGGCCGCCATGGTGCATGCCGCCGTGGAATACAAACTGCATGGTGATGCCGGTTTGAAAAGCGTGATGGATCCCTTCGGCAATGGTCCTTTCAGTTTTCAACGATTTGTGTTCAAAGGCGTGGACCGCGGCTTTGAACTCAAGTCCGCCTATGCCGGTCAGGGGTTCCCGTGTGTGATGATCTTCGTCGAGAAAGGCGGCCCGGCATTTTACATTGAAGGTCCGCGTGTGGGTCAGCCGAAAGCTGATTAACCCGGTTGTTTGTCGGTTCGATTGACGCGGATTTTTCAGTTAGGATGACAACGTGCATGACTCGAATCCAACAGTCGTGGGAAACGAAAACCCGGACACCCGGGAACTGTTGGAATCGGCCCGGTCCGGCAATGCCGAAGCTTACGGCGAAGTCTATCGCGCTTACAGCACGCGCCTTTTGCGGCAGGCCATGACGCTTTGTAGAAACGCGGCGCTGGCCGAGGAATTGGCTCAGGACACGCTGGTGGAGGCATGGAAGGGTTTGCGGCGCTACAACGGGCGCTGCCAGTTTTTCACGTGGCTTTGCGCGATCCTGCTGAATCGTTACCGCAATGTCCTCCGGGAAGATCGTCTCCGGCCGGCGGCCCTGCTTCGCTCGCAGCACCCGGACGAATCTGAGAAACACACTGGCGATCTGGCCGCCCCCATCACCCTGCCGGACCAGGCCGCCGAACTGCGCGAACAGGCAGTGATCGTGTGGCAATGCATCCAGACATTGCCGGCCAAACAACAGCAGGTGATCTACCTGCGTTTCTACGTGGATCATTCATTGGAGGGTATTGCTGCCGCTTTGGGTTGTTCCGTGGGGACGGTCAAATCCCGTTTGTTTCATGCCCTGGACAAGCTGCGAAAAATGAATGCCTTCAGCGCCCAGCGGTCTGATTTTAAAATGAAAGGCGGTCGGTTATGAAACCTTGTGCCCAAAACCGGAAACTCATTGTCTGGCTGTCATTGAACGCGCTGGAGGCGCAGTCGGCCCGCCAGTTGCGAGCGCATCTGGAGACCTGCGAAGGTTGCCGCCGCTATTGGGTGGAAATTTCCAACGTGACTGAAAAACTGGCGGCCGCGGAGGCAACCCCTGATGTTCAGGCGTCCGAAAGCTTCCACCGAAAAGTGGCCGGCAGATTCCGGTCGGCAAAACCGGATTCGTTTGGAGAAATCCTGGCGGCGTATTTTGCCCGGCTGAACTGGGACGTGGCGTTGGCGGCCATCGCGGCATTGGTGATTGTTGGCATAGCCGTCGTCATCTGGCGGCAACCATCGGAGGTTGCCTCGCTCCCGCCAGCCGGCAATCAAACCGCATTGATATCGGAAGCGGACAGCGATCTGGCGCCGACCATTGCCAACTACCAAAGAGTTGCCAGTCAGTCGTTGGACAAACTGGACGCGCTGCTTACCAAGCAAGGCAACCGGGCGCTACCACCTGTGCCGGTCTATACCGCCTTAACGCCTGGACTCGCAAAGGGGACGTTTTGAAAGCAGCCGGCGGATCCGGTCAGGGCGCCTGATCTCGCAAACCATATTCCTGGAGCGTCCGCACCACGTCCGCCGAAGCGCACCAGTCACCCCAGACCAGCTGGATGCAGCTGACTTCCACCTCGCCAAAGTCCGTTTCACGATTTTCCGCGAGCCAGGCCGCCAGTCGTTGCCAGTCGGTATCGGGCCGGCCAAAGCGCATGACGGTCATGTGTGCGGAGTTGATTTTATAACGGCGGTCGAGCTGGCCGCCCAATCCGTTCCGCCCGAAAGCCACCCGCAATTCATCGCGCATTTTCTTCAGCGCGTCGTTGGCCGGAAAACCCTGGACCAGGACCGCGCCCGGCGATGCGGTCACCCCCCGGAAATGGACTTTGAAGGCGGGAGAGCGTTGCAAAACTTCATTGAGGATTGCGCGGCTGGCGGCCAGGGGACGCATTTCCTTCCGCCAGAATTCCGATCCGGAAATGATGGCCAGCACGGTGACATGCAGTTCTTCGGGCAGGTATAAATGCTGTCCCGGTGCCACCCGGGCCAGCTGCTCCATGAAGTCTTTCACTTTTGCCCGGACCGCCGATGATGGCCGGAAAGCCAGCGTCACCCCGCGTCGAAAATCCTTTGCCCGGTTGGCCAGATGGGGATCGATCTGCGGGCGTCCGCTTGCAAAAGCCGCCGCCGCTTCGGTCCAAAGCTGATGGTAAATCTGCAATCCGTTCCCTCACCGCTTCTGCCATGCGGCCAGCTCCGCCCGCAACTGTTCCAGAGGCAGGCCGACGACATTGCTGTAGGAGCCGGAAATTTCCTCAACGATTTCATCGCCATGTTCCTGAATGGCGTAGCCGCCCGCTTTGTCCAACGGATTTACCTTCGCCAGGTACTCGCGGATCTGACCGCCGTCCAGCGGATGAAACGTCACGTCCGTGCTGGCAGCAAACATGCGTTCCCGGTGCGCGCGCAAATGAATCAGGCACAGGCCGGTGACGACCTGGTGGGTCCGGCCCTGCAGCCGCGTCAGCATTCGATCCGCCTCGGCCGGGTCGGCGGGTTTGCCCATGATTTCACCGTCCAGAAAGACCAGCGTGTCGGCGCCGAGCACCAGCGCGTCGGGATTTTTCTTGGCAACCGCCCGCGCCTTGCGATGCGCGTTGAGCTGGCAGATTTCGAACGGTGACAGGTGCTCGTCCAGAATCTCCGTCGCGTCACCGGGCGCGACCCGGAAGTCCCGTTTCAATTGCCGCAGCAATTCCGCGCGTCGCGGTGAAGCCGAGGCCAGGATGAAGGGTGCCAGTCCCATGCAATGAATTTAAGCGCACCCGGCGATTCTGTCGAGTTGTCGTCGTACCGTTCCGCCGACGCTCCCGGGCAGGAAGAAAAGGTCCGAATCAATTATCGGCGTGCGCCATGCGCCCGATTCGGTTAATCCATGGCTGTGCAAAGCGACCGCCACATCGTCAACATCGCGCTCATCGGCTTCATGGGCGCGGGCAAGACGTCCGTGGGCCGGTTGGTCGCCGAACAACTGCATTTCGATCACCTCGATACCGATGATGTCATCCAGTCGCGCACCGGCCGGGCGATCACGGAGATTTTCTCGACCGACGGCGAGCCGGCCTTCCGCAAGCTGGAATCGGACCTGGTGGCGGAACTCGCCGGGAGGACCAGGACCGTCATCTCCACCGGCGGCGGTTTGCCGCTGAATCCCCAAAACCTGGCCGGGCTTCGGACCCACGCGCTCGTCGTCTGCCTCTGGGCGTCGCCGGAAAAAATCTGGGAACGGGTGCGGAGCCAGACACACCGGCCATTGCTCCACGACAAGGATCCGCATAAGAAAATCCGCGAACTGCTCGCCGCGCGTGAACCCTTCTATAAACAAGCCGACGTCTTGCTGAACACCGAGCTGCGTTCCGTTCGCGAAGTGGCGCAACAGGTCGTGCACCAGTTCCACCTCGAAGCCTCCCGCCGGTGATGGAAAAGCCAGTGACACGCCGTGACGTCCAGGTGGGGCGAGGGTCCCCGCAAGCCGGCTTTGGTGTGTCGAAAACGATTGATGGCTCGTCTGCAGCCTCGCCCCGCCATAACAACCGCTACATATGAAAGAGCAGATCCGCCAGCGGGCAAGGGAGCTGGGGTTCGACGATTGCCGGTTCACGACCGCCGCCAGGCCCGCCAGCACGGAACGGTTCCGGGGCTGGCTGGCTGGAAAACAACACGGCGAAATGATCTGGCTCGAACGCACGGCCGCGAAACGGTCTGATCCGCAGCAGGTGTTGGCGGGAGCCAGGAGTTTGATCACTCTGGCGGTCAGCTACGCACGAGGCGACGAGTGTCGAGTGACAAGTGTCGAGTCATCGCCTGTGTCCGAACCCCGCCACCCGCCGCCCGTCACCCGTCTCGCCACCATCGCGCGCTATGCACGCTATGCCGATTACCACGATGTGCTCGCCAAATCGTTGAAGGAGCTGACTGGCCTGCTGGACCAACTCGGCGGCGCGGAAGCGCGGTCGCTGTGGTACGTGGACACCGGGCCGTTGCTGGAACGTGATTTTGCCCAGCGCGCCGGGCTCGGGTTCGTCGGCAAACACACCAACGTCATCAGCCGGCGTTTTGGCAACTGGATCCTGTTGGCGGAGATTGTCACCACGCTGGAACTGGAGCCGGACCTGCCGGAGAAAAATCATTGCGGCAGCTGCGTGCGCTGCATCGAGGCCTGCCCGACAAATGCCATCACCGCCCCGTTCCAACTGGATGCCCGGCGTTGCATTTCCTATCTCACCATCGAGTTGAAGGGCCCCATCCCGCTCGAACTCCGTCCGGCGATCGGCAACCGGATATTCGGTTGCGATGATTGCCTGGCGGTCTGTCCCTGGAACCGGTTCGCCCGCGAGGGGAAGATGATGAAGGTGCACGCCCGTCCGGACCTGGCCGCGCCGGACCTGGTGGCGTTGCTGCAATTGGATGAGGCCGGTTTCAAATCGCGTTTCGCCGGCACACCGATCCTGCGGACGAAACGCCGCGGCCTGTTGCGCAACGTCTGTGTGGCCCTGGGCAACGTTGGTGACAAAACCACCCTGCCCGCCCTGGAAAAAGCCGCCGGCGATGCCGAGTCATTAATCGCGGAACATGCGCGCTGGGCCATGGAACGGATTCTTTCAACGCCAGGACGCCACGGCCCGTAATTTCTGACGTGGATTTCACGGATTGGTGCGCCATCTATTCACCTGGTCTTCAGCCTTTAGTCTGCCGGTCGTTGCTCCCTAAGTATAACACCCCATGGTGCGGGCACGGGCACGGGAGTAGTCTCTAAAAATGAAAACAAAGCTCATTAACTTTCTGTCCCGTTCAGCCTCCGTCCGCCTGATGAGGCAATTTACACCCGTCTTCGCATTTTGCGGGATCCTCGGTCTCCTGGCCGGTTGCGCTTCCGAGCCCCGGTCGCACATGGTTTCTGCACCTCCGCCACCGGCTCCCACCCGCTCGGTGACGACGACCACCACCACAACGACCCCGGACACGGTGCCCGGCGTGTTCGTCGGAAACCCTGCCAATGTGACCATTGCGACCGCAACCCCTGGTGTCACCACTACTATCGTGAACACCGCACCGCCAGCACTCCAGCAGGATGTTGTACTGGCCCAGCCGTCTCCTCAGCATGTGTGGCTCGCCGGCTACTGGACGTGGCAAAACAACAATGGATATAGGTGGGTGGCAGGCCATTGGGAATTGCCTCCGAGTCCGGGTTCAATCTGGGTTGCACCGCGCTGGGAGCAACAGGGTAATGCCTATAAATATTACGAAGGCTATTGGACTTGAACCGGCCATGTCAGTTTTGGGCCGCCTGCATGGATTAACTTTATGATTTAGTAGGAGCCGAAGTCTGTCGCACCATTGTTCAGCGACAGCGGATAGCGAGGCTTCATTCTTTTCAAACTCACAATCCTGAAAAGGAGCGTGGGTCGCGTGAGACGGCGAAAGCTCTTTACGCGGACGGACCGTTCATTAAACCGGTTTCTTTGGCCGGCTCAATGCCGAAATGGAAACCGGTTTTATCCTGATAACCCGTTGGAATCTTCATCGTCCGCCGCAACCTTGCAATGATTTTACGGAGGCGCGATGGTATTTCATTCTCCTGAAACTCTCGACGCACGCTGCCAATTGGTTGTACGGAAATTGTTTGCATGGATAAAGCTACGTCTTACCAGGCTGGCTCGCGACTAGGGAATCCCTTGGTTTCAGTTCTCCATGACCCGAAAATTAAGACGCAGGACGCCAGACCTGGTTTAACTTTCCACTGCCGGCTTGCCTTCGGCAAAGTGGCTAGCCTGGATTAATTCTTTGTTTGACCGGGAGAAAGAGACTGTTCATTGTGCCAGCATGGATGGCACCGCGTTACCTTCATTTTATTTGGTCTTCAGCCTTTAGCTTTGTTCCTCCATGACCCAATCCCACAATCGCTATTTGATTATCATCATCCTGGGGGCGCTTTCCACCATCAGCCCGTTCGCCATCGATATGTATTTACCGGCGTTTCCCCAGATGGCTGCCGCGCTCGACACGTCCACCGCCCGCATTTCCCTGTCCATTGCCAGCTACTTTGCCGGATTGGCCGCCGGCCAGCTTTTTTACGGTCCGTTGCTGGACCGGTTCGGGCGCAAACTGCCCTTGTACGCCGGCTTGACCCTGTTCCTGGCGGCCTCCCTGCTCTGCCTGTTTTCACGCAGCGTGGAATGGCTGGTGGCCATGCGTTTCGTGCAGGCGCTGGGCGGATGCGCCGCCCAGGTCGCTTCCATGGCCATGGTGCGGGATTTCTTTCCGGCGCATGAAACCGCCAAAATCATCTCCCTGCTGATTTTAATCCTCGGGGTTTCGCCGCTGCTGGCTCCCAGCATCGGGGTTTTTGTGGCCGTGCATCTCGGCTGGCAATGGGTGTTCGTCATCCTGGCTCTGTTCGCGGCCTTGATGCTGACGGTTTCCTGGCGTCTGCTGCCGGAAGGTCATCCGCCGGATCCCGGTGTCTCGCTGCGGTTCGTGCCCATTGTGCGCAACTACGCCATTGTCCTGAAAGAGCCGCAATTCATCACCTACGCGCTCTCCGGCTCGTTCGCCCTTTCCGGACTGCTGGTTTATGTGGCCAGTTCGCCCATCGTTTTCATGGAGGTGTTTCATGTCAGCCCGCAAAAGTTTGGAGCCATCTTTGCCGGGCTGGCCGTCGGGTTCATCGGCAGCAACCAGATCAACGTCTTTTTACTGCGCAAATTTTCCAGCGAACAGATTTTTCACGCCACCATGCTGGTGGTGTGTCCGGCGGCATTGCTGCTGCTGGTGGGAACGCTTTGCGGCTGGTTCGGATTGGCCACCACACTCGTGCTGCTGTTCATTTCGTTGTCCAGTCTCGGCCTGGCCTGTCCGAATGCGGCGGCGCTGTCGCTGGTGCCGTTCGATCACAACATCGGCAGCGCCTCGGCCATGCTCGGCTTCCTGCAGATCGGCGTCTCCGGCCTCGCCTCCGCGAGCGTCGGTATTTTCGATTCCCACACCATGATGCCGGTGGCGTTGATCCTGGCCGCGACCTCCTGGATCGGTTTTGCCATACTGCTCATCGGCAAACGCCGCATCCACGGTTTGCGCTACGTCGAGGAAAAAGGCGCCAACCCGCTGCCGGACTGAACCTGGCAATGCCGCGGCCAATGGCGCGCTTTTTAGATTGCGACCAAAACCAAGATTTCAAGCTCCGGCCGGCGCGGCAGGTTTTGCGCGGACAACCGTTGGCAATTGCCGGCGTGATCACAGCACATATCCGGTCTCCGACGCGGCGGGCAAGCCCTCAGTTGAGCTTTTTGACCCAGATATTTCTCACGTACAATTTAGTGATGGCCTCGATCTCGATGCCGAACAAACCTGGCTGGTTGTTTGAGGAATCGGGATCGTCATCCACCAGCACCGCCATGAGCTGGCCGTTTACGATGTGAATGAACGTGCCGCCTCGCGCGATGATCGTGTACTGATTCCAGTCATTCGTCTTCACCAGTTCGCCGAGCGTCTTCCGGTCGCCGATGGTGCCCATCAGCCGCTTGCTGGCCGCGCCAAAGCTCTCCACTACCTGCCCGCGCCACGCGATGATGCGCATCGGCGTGTTCTCGGAATAAAATTGCCCCGTATAAATCTGGCTCGGCCAGAAATCGGCCTGCGGCCCGGTCATCATCCAGTCCAGGTTCACCGGCCCGGTGTTGGAGATGACCGTGGGCGAGATGGGCGCCAGCCACGGAATCCCCGTCCGGCTGCGATACTGAAAACCGCTCCCGCCTTTCCCGACAATCTTCATCTCGAATTTCAAGGTGAAATCCCTGGTCTTCATGTCCCGGCAGACCAGATACGAGTTGCCGCTGGGATTTTGCCGCGTGGATTCACCCACGATCGCACCGTCCTCCACCCGCCAGAACTTCGGGCTGCCGTCCCAGCCCTTGAGGCTCACGCCGTCAAAGAGCGGGACGTAGCCGTCATGATTGGAGAAATCCAGCGGGTCAGGCTCGGTGAAATGCATCCTGGGCCGCGCATCGGTCTGGCCGACGGCAAGGGGAACTGCGTTGTTCGTGATGACGTCCGCTCGCGCCAGCGAAGCGGTGAAAAGCAAAATAGTCAACGCGCCAGACGGCCAAAGAATTCTTGCATTCATGATCAATGGATTGTGGCCGGGTGAATACGCCCAATTCCCGGCCCGGTCGAGAAATTTCAGGCGCGAGAGAGTAATGGGAATAAAGGCGTGGTGCCGATTTTCCAACTGTCGATGGATGCAGATGGACCCGAATTTCCGCCCTCGGACGCATCCAATTCGGTAGGGCATTGCTGCCGCGCCGCCGGCTCTCTTTGGTTTGATATTTAGCGTTCGATGTTGGGGTATTCCAAACGCACGTGCAGATTGTAATATGTGCTTCAGCGGCATCGTTCTAAACTGCTCCTGCAGCGAAGTAATAACCGGAGCCTCAGGCCATTACACTGTTTGATTATGAACGACATGATTATTGTTTTGCTCGCCGCCCTCGCCCACTCGTTTGGCGGCAGTTTGGGTTGTGCCATCATCACCCTCTCGCTGGGCATCCGGGTTGCCCTGCTGCCGCTCACTCTCCGGCTGGCCCGCCGGGCGCGCCGAAACCAGGAAATCATGCGCGCCCTTCAACCCGAGATGGAACAGCTTAAAAAGCGGTTTGCGAAAAAACCGGAGCGCCTTTTCGGAGAAATGCAGAATTTGTATCGAAAGAATGATTGCAGTCCGTTCGACCTTCCAACCCTGGTTGGCAGTTTCATCCAGCTTCCGATATTCGGGATGCTCTATGGTTCGATCCGGGCTTCACTCGCTTCCAACAGCGCGTTCCTGTGGATTAAGAACCTCGCTTCGCCGGATGCTTTGCTGACGCTGGCTATTCTTGCCTTGACGGGCTTGACCGCGTATCTGATGCCGTCAACTTCTGCGCAACTGCGGAACACGCTCATCGTCATCCAGATGCTCGTCACCTTGTTGATCGTCTGGAAACTCGCAGCGGGATTGGGCCTGTACTGGATGTCGTCGAGCCTGGTGGGCGTGTTCCAAACGCTGTGGCTCCGCCATCGCTACTCACCCGTGCGCGCCAGCTCCCTTTGATTCGATGGTCAGTGTTCGATGTCTTGTTCCCCGGGATGCTGTTCAAAACAGTATTCCAGCGGATTATCTGCTGGTTCGATAGAACATGTTGGCCAAGGTGTTGGGCGGGTTGTATAGCGCCAAAACGGTCAATCGCAGCATCCGGCCAGCGTGCTTTCCACAATTCAAGACATTCTTCATGCAGGGAGAAGCCCAACCGCAATCACTGTCGCGCAGGCCGGGAACAGAACAATAATCGAATTTCATGACACAGTCAAAATTGAAGGGTGCGATCAGCCTGGGTTGCGCTGTATCCGACAGCAGGGCCCGCGGCGCTGGCATCGTCTTTAAACTTGTGCTGTGTCCACAATATCCAAAATAATTGTTTCACCATGATGATCTCCCGTCTGCGCATGCCCGTTTTGCTTTTTATTGCCTTCGCATTTGCAGCCGACCGGACGGCCCGCGCACAGGAAAAGATTATGCCGGCTGCGTCGACGAATATCACCCTTCACCCGGCGCTGTTCCTTGTCGGCGATTCCATCGTGAAGACCGGTAGCGGAAACGGGGCGACCGGCCCGTGGGGCTGGGGATACGAACTCACCCCGCTTTTCGACGCCAACAAAATCCATGTCTATAACGAGGGCCGCGGCGGACGCAGCAGCCGGGGTTATCGTGAAGAGGGAGCCTGGGCCAAAATTCTGGAACAGCTCGCCCCCGGTGACTTCGTGATCCTTCACTTCGGTCATAACGACGCCAAAAACTCATCGAACTATCCCGACCGCGTGACTATGGACGGCAACGGTGATGAAACGAAGGAAATCGAATCGCCGGTGACTCATCAGAAGGAAACCATCCACGCCTATGGCTGGTATCTGCGTCAATACGTCAAAGAGGCAAAAGCCAAGGAGGCCACGGCGGTCATCTGCTCGTCCGCTCCGCGCAACAATTGGGTAGACGGCAAGATAAAGCGGGGCCTGGACGGTTACGCCCAATGGTCGGCGGATGCCGCCAAAGTCAGCGGTGCGCTCTTCATTGACCTGAACACGTTGGCGGCGAACCGTTACGATGCGCTCGGCAAGGAACCGGCCGCCAAATACTTCTTTGACAACCAGCACACGACCAAAGCCGGCGCCAAACTGAACGCTGAAGCCGTCGTCGAAGGCCTGAAACAATTAAAAACCTGCCCGCTGGCCCGCGACCTTGCGCCGGCCGTTCCATGAATGGCTGCGGCTGCGTCGAAGGTCAGGGCACGTCACTCCGTGCGTGCCGTTTGCAGTTGCAGTGTCGAGCCTGTGGCGCAATGGGATTGGCGCACAGCCCCAACACTAAACCGGCTTCTTTCGATTCGATGTTGGAGCTCCCACAGGCAATTCAGGAGTCAGGTGATAACCGTTGAAAGTCTTTTGTAACGCACGAAATTGTCGGCCGATTTGGCCGCGGTGCAATCACCGGCTGCGTCCACGTAGATGCCCTCGATCCTGGAAGAGCCATCCTCCTCTTGAAACAAGGCCCAGCAATTCAGAGGCATCGACAATTCGGCTTCGTCATCCATCTTAAACACGGCAAACCAATCATCGGCAGGAATGATTTGTACAATTTTTTCGTTCATGTTTATTTGTGATCACGAAATATATGGCTTCCCTGGTGCGATTCCGTGTATCGCAACCACCATAATACGCCTCCGGTGACTGTCAACTGCGATGTGCCGATGAAATGTCCTCTGACTTCATCTCTTCAGAGCTGGTTTAAGAGCGATGATCGGCCTGTTTCATGAACTGACGCGCGCCCAGATTCCGGTTCTGCCGGAACTTTCGCAGCTGAAGGCAGGGCCAAACAAAAAACCCCGCAAAACTTGCGGGGCTTGAATAAACTTGTTTTCGTCAGGCATTAAGCCTTGCGGCGACGGAGTAACACCGTGCCGGCCACCAGGCCCAGACCGAACAGGGCCAACGAAGCCGGTTCAGGAACAGGCGCGACGCTGATATTGGTGACATACACCCCAACCCCCGTGCCATTGCTATTCTCAATGAGGCCCAGCCGGTAAAATGTCTCTGCCGGGGACATGGCATAACCCACCGTAGCCAGGTTAATCGAAATGTGGCCTTGGAAGATTTGGCCGCTGGCCGTCTGGGTGCCATCCAGTTGGAGTTCGTTAGGGGTGCCATAATTCTGCGCATAGTAGCCGCTGCCCGTGTTGACGAACGTGCCAAACTGCAAGAAAGTCGATCCGACAAAAGTGGACGTATCGATGTAATAGTCATAACTGATTTGGTAGCCGGCCGGATTGGCAGCGGCGGCTTGCATCGCATTGAAGAAAGGTCCGGAGCTGGCGGAAACATTTCCCACCTGGAAACCGCCTAAAGGAAGGAAAATGTAGTTTTGGCCGGCGATGTTTGAGACTGAAGCGAGCGGGGAACCGCTGAATCCTGCATTGGCCCAACCATCAGAGGTGTTATCGGAGAAATTGTAAAGAATCGACTGACCTTGCGCTTGAATCGCTCCAAGACCAAGAAGGGCAGCAGCAGCTGCCATACTGGCGATCTTCGTTGTGTTACCAATAGAAATAGATGCTTTTGTCATAAGTTTATAGGTCTTCCGAGTGTTTCCGTCCGGCTAAGTGCTCCGATTTACTTCTGATTTTTTCCGGTCAACTGCAAGGTTTTAACATATTTCCTTCTCTTTGGGAATGGATAATCCTACTATTTTGCAACAGAAACCCCAGAAACAGAGTGCCTTTCGGAGCTTCTCGGGTCATCTTATTCAGCGGCACCCGGGCGCCAACGCGGGAAACTTCCCCAAACCACCCGACCACCCGTCAGGGGCGCTGACTGCCGCGTGAGGCGGAGCCTTTTTGCGCGGCATTTTTCCGCCTGTCAACCGGCAGTCCTGAAGCGAATCAGAAGGCTGGCAGCCGCTGGTTGGTTGCATTGCGAGATCATGAAGAGGTTGGCCCCGCATTTTGAACCATCTTCGCTCTTGCCGGGCTGCACTGAGGCAGGCAGCTTTGAATTGTCAGGTCGCATCCATGTTGCACTTATCGAACAATTTCATGCTGACGCCCAATTCCAACATGCTGGATTCGTTCGTGAATGTTTTGCCACCCTCCCAAGGCTATTCATTGAGCGACGTTCGGCTTGAGATACCGAATCCGACAACCGCGATTTTCAAGGCCCGGCTCAACGGCCCCGAAGGTGCGCCAGTATGGGTTCGTGCATGGCTTTCCACCGAGGCTGGCACTTTGGCGGAGACGGCCTCGCCTCAATTGAGGGCCGGCGACCAGGTCGCGCTGGAGGTGGCGTTGCGAAATGCTGAATCACCGCAGAACGCATACATGCGAATCGAGTCTGCGCCGTTGAAAACCGAGCACGTGGTGGTTCTGAAACTCAAGTGAAGCTATCGTTCGCGATTCGCTCTTGCCAGGCGGCGCCGGGGCAGTGAAGGAAAGGCTGAATTCTGGCGGCTGAAAATAATTGCCAGCCACCAGAATAGGGAATAAAAATTGGGATGAAATATGAATTCCGGTTTTATCCCTCCTTGGGAAAAGGAAGATGCTTTCCCTGAAAGGCCTGCGGATAAGGATTATGGTTATGAGATTCGGGGAAAATTTGTCGGTTGTACGCGCGAAGAATTGATTAAAAAATGCAGCAGCCGGGAATGGCCCCCAATACATCTGGTTTGGTGTCCCGAATCGCCGCGAGTTGTCCCCGCTACCCAAATCGATTTTTTGTTTGACGCCTTACAAGAGCGCCAGAGAAGTGAAATGAAAAGCGCCATCGTAATTGGCTCGATCAATGCATTTGTTTGGGGGACATTTGCCCTCTTGCTCGGCGGGCACGATCATTCAGCCAAATGGACATGGATGTTATTGTTAGCAACAACAACCGGCGCGATTCCGGTGATGACCGGCATTTTCGGTCTTAGAAAGCTAAAGCCCAATTTTGCGGCAGTCATGGATGAAGAAATTACGATTGGTCGTTATCATTCATGGGTTTTGTCTCGTCGCATTCTGTTTTCCTGGCTGCTTTTGGGAGGTCTGGGCGGTGTATTTGTTTTGGAAAATATTTATGGTTTTGAGGAATCCGCCAAAGCGGCGGGCCTGGACAAACCCGCTGTCTGGCAAGGCGAATGGTGGCGTCTTTTCACCGGGCCATTGCTGCACGGTAACGTGATGCACTTTATCTTTAACGCGTCGGCGTTGATTGGACTGGGACGATTAATGGAAGTTTTAACCTCCCGCCATTATTTGGCTCTCGTGTTTGGCCTTTCAGCGTCGGCGGGCAGCATCTTCAGCTTGTTCTTACTGCCCAATGTGACATCAGTTGGAGCTTCGGGCGGCTTATTGGGATTGATCGGCTTTTTAGCTGTGCTTGGCGTCAAACGGAAGAACATCTTACCTCCCGGATTTGTAAAATCGATCGCCATTAATGTGGCCATCATCGCAGCAATGGGAATTGTGGCATATTCGGTTATTGATAATGCTGCGCACCTGGGCGGATTTCTCTGCGGCGTCATTTTAGGTCTCTGGCTGGTTGACTCTCATAAACAAACTTTGCCGTTGGATAGCGGAACAAATATGAAAATAGCCGGGGTCCTAATACTGGCTGTGACACTGGGTTTCGCCTGCCTTGCCATGACTCGAATTTTCCCGAAATAAATGCCATGAATGGCTCAGTCCCGCATTTTGAACCAGATTTTATATGGACACCGAACAATTGATCACCGAGGCCCGGGCGAAAATTATCTGGGGCGAAGATGCGGAGTCGGTCCGCGATTACCTGACCTCGAACGGCATGTCCGAACCGCAAGCCGACAAGCAGATCAAAGCCTTCAATCTTGAACGCAACCGGGAGATTCGAAAAATGGGCATCAAAAACACTCTGATTGGTGCCGTGGTCACGGTCGTCAGCGGCAGCCTGATCTATCTTATGCTGGCACAGTCCGAAATACCTCATTCGAGCACCCGCGCTGGCAAAGGTTTGGGAGTATTGATGCTGGGCGCAGGCTATGGTTTATGGAAACTGGTGAAAGGAATCATTTACCTGGTTCGTCCGCAATCCGAGCATCAATCCATAACCGAACTGGAGGACTGAAAACATAAAGGGCGGAAAACGAAGGCTGAAATCAGCGGCAGGCCAAAAACACTGCCGGCCGGCTGTTAAAACAATCCGCGAAATTAGCCATGAAAAAACTGTTGCTCCTGCTGGCTTCGCTGCTGGTTTCCTCCGGCGGGTTGCCGGCTGCGGAGGCGGACAGCCGGCCCAAATCCATCCCCGAGTTGCAGGCGGCGATTGAAACGGTTTTGAAGGAAACCAGGACTCCCGGAGCCGCCATCGCCATCGTTTCCCGCGACCAGACGGAGTGGGTGGCGGGCATCGGGAAAGCCGACGTGGCCGCCAACCAACTGGTCACCGCCGACACCCTGTTTCGCATCGGCTCGGTTTCCAAAGGGTTTGCTGCGTTGGCGGCGCTCCGGTTGCAGGAGGAAGGCAAACTCATGCTGACGGACACGGTGCGGCAATGGGTGCCGGACGTCACGTTTGTTAATCCGTGGGAGGCCACTGATCCATTGCGCCTGGTGCATTTGATGGAACACACCTCGGGTTTTGACGACATCCATCTGCGGGAGTATGCGCTCAACGATCCGACTCCCATCGCGTTGAAGGATGCGCTGGCCTATGGCGCGTCTTCGCGCGTCTGCCGCTGGCCGCCCGGCTCCCGGATGGCTTACTGCAATTCCGGACCCGCCGTGCTCGCAGCGGTCATCGAAAAGGCTTCCGGTGAGCGTTTTGAGGATTATGTCCAGGAGCATTTTTTCAAACCGCTGCACATGGACACCGCCAGTTATTTCTATCCGCCGGCAGTACAGGAGCGGCTGACGAAGCTGTATCATTCTGACGGCATCACGTCGTATCCTTACTGGCACATTGCCTACCGGCCCGCCGGTTCGATCAATGCGTCCGCCCGGGACATGGCCAACTATGTGCGGTTTTATCTCCAGCGAGGCAGCCTGGACGGCACCCAACTGATCCAGACTGCATCCATTGAGCGCATGGAAACCACGGAATCCCTGCCCTCTTCAAAATTGGGCAAGGTCGCCGGCTACGGGCTCTATAATTGTGCAACCTTGGAAGGCGCCTTTGTGTTTCGCGGGCACAACGGTGGCGTGATGGGTGGACTCACCGAAATGGATTATCTTCCCACCCAGGGCCGCGGCTATGTGGTGATGATCAATTCGGGAAACGGAAAGGCGCTGGCGAGAATTGGGGGATTGGTCCGTCAATATGTGGTTCGAGGCCTGACTCCGCCGCCGCTGCCGCCGGTGGTGTCGATTCCAGCCGAACTGCAGCGGCATTATGCAGGATATTATCAGGGCATAAGCCCGCGGATGCAGATGTTTTATGCGTTGGAACGCCTGCTCAACATCAAACGGCTGGTTTTCACCACCAATGGACTTTTCATAGCAACCTTGGGCGGCCATCACGACCGGGATGTGCCCATGACAGAACGACTGTTCCGCACGGACTATCAGTCGGGAGCGACGCTCGCCCTGTTGCCAAATGCCGATGGGGAAATACTGATTGAAAGCGGCACAGGAACTTTCAAGCAAGTTTCCGCGTCACGGGTCTGGGGACAGTGGATTGGCTTCGGCCTGATTGCCGTGCTCATGCTCAGTTCGCCGCTCTTCGCGCTGGTCTGGGGTGCGAGAATGTTGCTGGGCAAACTGCGCAATGCCGGTCCGTTGTCCGTGCGGGTCATGCCTTTGGCCAGTACGCTTTCGATGGGCGCATTCCTGGGACTCTTTTATTTTAGTCGGGAGGATCTGTGGACCCTGGGTGTTCCATCGTTGGTGACGATTGGCATCATGCTTTCGAGCCTGACCTTCGCCCTGACAGCGGCCGCGAGTCTTTGGGTTGTCTATCGTGAGCGGCGTGCCCTTATGAACCGCCTGGCTTACTGGCATTCAGTCCTGGTCGCAATGGCCGTGGCAGCCGATGCCATCTATCTGGGTTACTGGGGCCTGATTGGACTGCGTCTTTGGGCCTAGAAGGGTTAGCCCTCATTTTGAACCAATCGGCAAGGGGAGGAGCCGAAACAAACAGCGAAGACAAAACGGTGTAGGGTTGCACCAGGAGCAGACCGCCGCCTCCGTTTTGTAACGGGTATGTCGCCGGCCCGACTTTGACGGAATTCCGGCGAGCTGGTTAAATGCAGCCAGGATTCGGGCGGTGCGCCAGTCTCGGCTACCCAAACAATGGGCCGACCTTATGCCACTGCCCGAATCCACTCGAAAAAATCAATCTCCTCCCCTGAGGGAGAGTTTAATCTCAAAATTCCGTCCCGCAGTGCGGGATGGTGAGCGGCGCGCACGGAGAGCTGCGCCCTGCCGGGAACCAGGACCGTACCTCCACTAACACTCCCTTCGTCCGGCAGGCTGAATGCGGAGGCGAGGATTTGGTTTTCTTCATCCCGGGTTCTTGGCTAAGCTGTACCCGGAAAACACTTTTGAGCGGGTTCAATCTGGATATGTCGTAAGAGGAATCTGACTATGAAACTGCATCTGAATCTTCGGGCAGGAATTCCCGCGTGGGGTCGGGCTTTGATCCTGGCCGGTCTCGTTTTGGCCCCCCGGCCCGCGCCCGCCTGCACCATTTTTGTGCTCACCGATACCAACCGGGCCCTGTTCTGCAACAACGAGGATTGGTCGGACCCCAAAACGCGAATCTGGTTCCTGCCTGCCGGTGACGGTTATCACGGCGCGGTTTATGTCGGCTTTGACAATGGCTGGGCCCAGGGCGGCATGAACACAGAGGGGCTGGCTTTCGACTGGGTGGCGGGATACGCGGAATCCTGGAGGCCGGACTCACGCTTGCCGGATGCCCGGGGCAATTCGAGCCAGCGCATGATTGAGACGTGCGCCACGATCAATGACGCCATCGCATTCTATCGGGCTCATCGGGAACCGGGTTTCTGGCGCGCAAAAATATTGGTGGCGGACCGGACGGGCGCTTCGGTCATCATCGGCGCCAAAGACGGCAAGTTGCAGGTGGAAAACGAAAACCAATGCCGGGGGTTTGGTTTTGGACATCAAACGCTGGAACTCGCGCTGGCGAAGCACCCCGAACCCACCGTGCCCCAGGGATTCAAAATTTTACGAGACTGCCGGCAAACCGGCGACTATGCCACCAAGTATTCCAACATCTACGATTTGAAGTCCGGCGACATCTTTCTCTACCCATTTCCGGACCGCGACGACGAGGTGAAATTGAGCCTCGCGGTGGAGCTCAAAAAAGGGGCTCACTATTATGAAATGCCGAAAATCAAGGAGCAGCTCGACCAGGCTCCCCTGCCCTTGCCGGTGAACATGAGGCGTTTTCCCCTGGACGAGTTCAAACCGATCCCGGACCAGGAACCCGAAGTCACCGCCCGCCTGCAGGCCATGATCCAGAACGCGGCGAAGGGCGCCTTGCAGGCCGATGATTACACTCCGGAAGAGTGGAAAGATCTTTG
>Ga0265338_10003404_pt1 | contig 22431 bp, 26 predicted proteins | sample 42126metaG_FD_193579 | JGI IMG/M metagenome (GOLD analysis project Ga0265338, IMG submission 193579) | Rhizosphere microbial communities from Carex aquatilis grown in University of Washington, Seatle, WA, United States - 4-21-26 metaG | ecosystem: Host-associated > Plants > Roots > Rhizosphere... | reverse complement strand
CGCGTCAAGGGTGGCCCGTACGGGCCGTCGCTTCGCGCACCCTTGACGCGGTGGCCACTCGCAAGGGATCGGCGCCTATCGAGGGAGACGGGACAGCGCAGGCAACCATGGTGCGCATCATGGACGAACCAGTATCCGACCGCGACGGCCGCCCGGCTATGAGTTAGGTGGCGGCGTCCGCTGATAACGGTCGTACTCGCACGGCGCCGTCCTGGGTCGACTGCGATGGTCCGGCTGTCGAGCGATGAGTTCTCCCTCAGGGATCGGTCTGACCTCTGAATCGACCGGATCGGCTTGTTCGTCGTTAGGACGACAAGGCACCGAAGAATGAGGAGGATTCCGCCATGACGGACCAGCCCACCGAACCCCGCGTGTCAGCGATCCGCGACGCGGCCCGGCCCCCGGTTGCCGACCGGGCTGCGTTCCAGTCCGAACTGGCCCGGCTTTGGGTCCGAGAGAAGGCCCACACCCGCGAGGGCGACGCGATCGCCGCCGCCCGCCGCCGCCTTCCGATGGTCGAGGTCGATCCGCAGACTCCGCTGATCGGAGCGGACGGGCCGGTGCCGTTGATCGACATCTTCGACGGTCGGTCCCAGTTGATCGCCTACTTCCAGATGTGGCACACCGGCAGGCCCGCCGCGGAGCAGTGCGAGGGCTGCACCTTCTCCACGACCCACATCAACGAGCTGTCTTATCTGCACTCGCGGGACGTGAGCTACGCGACTTTCTGTCAGGGGCCGTACGAGGAGAGCTCGCGGTATCGCGACTTCATGGGCTGGACGGTTCCCTGGTACTCGGTGCCCCAGGACGACGTGGACCGGTTGATCGCAGATCGGCACTTCGGCATCCTGGTCAGTTATCTCCGGGACGATGACAAGGTCTACGAGACCTACTGGACCACCGGCCGCGGCAACGAACTGATGGCACCGTCGTACGGACTGCTGGATCTGACTGTCTACGGCCGGCAGGAGTTCTGGGAGGACTCGCCCGAGGGCTGGCCGCAGCGTTGGGGTTCCAGAGGTGGCCAGTTTCGGCTGGACGGCCGCCCGACCGCCCAGTGGTCGCGGATCCGGGCCGGGCGCGACGACGACCTCGGCACAACGCCGGATGGTGGCCATTCCGAGCAGCACAGCCATTGACACGAGGGCAGCCGTCTGGTGCTGGCGATCGTCAGCGCCTACCTCGCCTACGGCGTGCACGGCGACGAACGCGCTTCCGTGGTGACCGCGATCGGGATGACGTGTTCGGTGGCCTCCGCCCGGATCTGCGCCAGCCTGCACGGACATCCGCTGACTTCGCCTCGACGATCCCGACGTGTCTGGCGCACCCATCATGAGCGGGTTGGGCCCGTGAATGTCGAGGGTCCCGGTAGCGTTTCCGATATGACCGCGCACCCAGACAGTGACCTCGGTTCGTATGAGGTGATCCACTTGGGTGGGGAGGCGGCAGTGATCGTTCCGCTCTCCGACCTGAGGCGACTCCAGGCCGTGCAGCGCCACGCACCGGCCGAACTGCTGGAGGAGGCCGAGGTTGAGGCCACGCTGGCAGCTCATCGGGACTGGGTGGCAGCTGGGCGGCCTGGTGCGGTTTCCCATGAAGAGGCGATGGCCGAGCTGCTGCGCGGCCAGTAAAGATCGAGTGGTCGCCCGCCGCACGGGCTTCGGCGCGGCGCTGCTTAGAGGATCAGGACGGGATGCGCCGGATCGGGGTTGCGGTGGCAGCCCTGGCCGAGGACCCGCGTCCGCCAGATGCGTTTCCATCGAGGTGACTACCACTGTCTGCGCGTCGGCCAGTTCAGGGTGACGTACATGATCGACGGTGACCTGATCACAGTTCATTCGCCGAGCCACTGGATCCGGACGACGAGCACGAGATCATCTGGTGGGTAGATCAGGAACGTGACGAGTCCCTCATGGTGCTGGCCGAAATGCAGCGTGCGCAATAACGCGGGCGGGGCACTGGGCTCACCGGGATGGCGTTGATATTCGACGGGGTCGACCAGCCCAGCCGCGTCCATAAAAGCCGCCAACTCTTCCCGGCCCTGCTGAGCTCAGGCTGGCAAAGTGCTGCCGTGCAGGGTCGTCGAAGTCCCACCGGTACACGCTTCAGAGGCCGTACTGGGTGCGGATCCCCTGCCAGCTGATTCGGTCTGCGGGTGGCGGGGGTCCTTCGCTCTGGTAGCGCTCGACGCGGGCCAGGAACTCGCGCTGGGCGTCGGGGTCGCGCCAGGCGTCTGCCTCGAACCACCAGCGCCGGACCGTCTGTAGCCGGGGCGTGAGGTCGCCGTGCTCGCGGGCCTCCTCGAACGCCGCGTCCAGCTCATCGTCATAACGCCGCAGCACGGCAGCGTCGGCATTGGCGGCCAGCACAGCGCGGATCGCCGATGGGGTGCAGGCGGGACGGGCCAGGATCTGGGGGTGCCTGGCATGCGGTGCGGTCATCGGCAGCTCCCGGCGGATCGGAGTCAGAGCCCAGCTTAAGCGCGCCAGCCGACAAGCAGGGTGCTCTGTGGGACAGCCGGGAGTGACAGGTCTCCAGCCAGCGAAGGGCCGCCCCGGCAAGATCGTCCTCGATGACCGGCGCGTCGCGGCAGCGGTGCTGGCCGCAGGGCTGAAGCGGTGGCTCCGCACCTTGACTTTGCACAGCAAAGCAAGTTACCTTTGTGACACAAAGTCGATGGAGGCAGTGCCATGAACGAGACACACGACACCAACGAGACCGCAACAGCCGACGATGGCGGCGGACTCGATCCCCGGGCGGCGGCGGCGCTCATTGAGCAGACCAAGAGGCAGGCGCAGCGCCAGTTTGATCTCCGCCCGCCACTGCTCACGCTGCTCAGAGCGGCGGTGATTCTCGCCGCCTACGGGACGGTCTGGCTGTCGGTGCGCGGACAGCACCCCTACCAGGGTCCGACCGGCGCGGCGCTGGCGGTGGTGTACGGGGCCGTGATTGTCGTGATAATTGTGTCCGTGGCGGTTGTCCGCCGCGCGACCAGCGGCGTCGGCGGGCAATCCCAGCGGCAGCGGGGGGCCTACGGCGCGGCGTTCGGGACGGCCTGGATCGCCGTTTCCGTGTTCCAGGGGGCGCTCTATCACGTTGACCCGAGCCACGCGATCGTCTACGGAGTGTTCCCGGCTGCGGCGCCGCTGCTCGTTCTCGGCGCGGCCGCGGCGGGCATGGCGGCGGCGCGGGAGGACTGGCGGACGCTCGGCGGCGCGATAGCGGTAATCGCCCTCGGCACCGGCAGCGCGTTCGCGGGACCTGCCGGAGTGTGGGGGGTCATCGCCGTGGGCGGCTGCGTCATCGCCATCGGGTACGCCGCCTACCAGCTCCGGCAGCGCCGTGCATGACGATGAGCCCACGCCCGCCGATGCGCTCGACCCGCTGATCCACGTCCCAGCGCGGCTGCGGCTGATGGTGACGCTGGCGGCCCTGCCCCAGGGCGACACCCTGTCCTTCACTCGCCTGCAAGACATGCTGGGGCTGACGCCCGGCAACCTGATTACCCACCTGCGCAAACTGGAAGATGCTGGGTACGTGCAGACGGAAAAGACCGGCAGCGGCGTCAACGGGCTGACCACAGTCGCCCTCACTCGTGACGGCCGGGGCGCGCTGGATCGTTACACCGCCGTGCTGCGGCAACTGCTCGACACCGCCGGGCCAGCGCAGCCGCCGTGAACAGGCGCCTCCCTGATGGCGGCCCAGCACCGGCCGCCGGGGGAGCCACCAGGCTGATCGGCGGTTAGGCCGTGACCGCCACTGGGAACGAAGCTGGGCATGCTGTGTGCGGCGCGCTCCGGCGCACCTTCGTGCCCGCCATGGCCGCGGTGAAGGTGCCGCGGTCCGCCCGCCTGCTTGCGGCCGGCCGGCCTGACCGGGCCGCCGGGTCGCGGTCCCGGCCGGGTTCCCATCCCATAACGATCACCATTGACGCTGAGCATCCCGGGCCGGTGGTCCCGGACGATTTCGCCGGGCTGAGTTTCGAACGGGGACCGCTCAATCCCGGCAACGCGGGCGTGCGAGGCTACCTGTTCAGCCCGGCCAACAATTCGCTGGTCACCCTGTTCCGCAATCTCGGGCTGCGCAACCTGCGGATCGGCGGGGGGTCGGTGGATGAGTTTATCCCCGCGGGCACCGGCCGGGATGGCTTCACCGGAATCGACAGCCTCTTCGCCTTTGCCGCCGCTGCCGGTGCGCAGGTCATCTATTCGCTCCGCCTGCTGAGCCCCAGCGCAAAGCCAGTCAGTGACCTGAAATCGGTCGATGCCCAGGCCGCCGGGTACATCTGGCGTCACTACCGGGAGAATGTGGCCAGCTTCGCTATCGGGAACGAGCCGGACTGGCATGCGTTTCATACCTACCCGGGCCATCCGCATGATCCGGCGATCTACGAGGAGATCCCGGGGGTGCCGGGCAGTGCGTACGCGTCCTACCTGGCCAACTGGCAGAGCTTCGCCGACGCGGTCCGGGACACGGCGCCTGGGGCCCCATTGGCTGGGCCAGACACCGGGGCATACAGCACGCAGACCTACACCCCCGGCCCGGGAAACGGCGTGTCGTGGACTGAGCAATTCGCCAGCGATGAAAGGGCCTCTGGCCGGATAGCCGGCATCACCCAGCACTACTACGTGGGGGGAGGCCCGGGGAGGACAACCGCCCGGCAAGCGATCCGCAATATGCTGTCCCCCGAATGGGTGCACGGCACCACGGTCGGGACTCAGCCGGCCCGCACCACTTACACCCCCTATCCCTGGCTCTACGCGAACCATCTCGCTCCGGTGGTCGCTGCTGGCCTGCGCTACCGGCTCACCGAATCGAATGACTACCTGATCGGCGTCCCGGGAGCGAGCAATGCGTTTGCCTCGGCGCTGTGGGCGCTGGATTACCTGCACTGGTGGGCAGCCCACGCGGCCGGGGGCGTGAATTTCCACAACAAGCAATGGCTCTACACCGACACGATCGTGCCGGATCCTGCCCACCCCGGGGGTTATGCGATCACCCCGAAGGGGTACGGCATCAAAGCGTTCACCCTAGGCTCGGCGGGGCAGGTCGAGCCGGTTGCGATCGGGAATCCGGACGGCATCAACCTGACCGCCTACTGCGTTGGCGGAGCCGGCGTGCATTACGTCACGATCATCAACAAGACACAGGGGGCGGCGGCTGCGGATGCGGCCCTGACGATCGTCCCGCCTGGCCCGGGGGTGCCAGGTGCGCAGATCATGACGCTCGCCAGCGGGGAGCCAGGGGACGCGACCGGAGCCAGCGCCACGCTCGGCGGCGCCGCGATCACCGGCGACACTCCCTGGGACGGGAAATGGAACGCCCTGGCCGCCGGTCCGCGTGCGGGAATCAGCCTGACCGTCCGGGCTGCCACCGCGGCCATCGTCAGGATTCACAGCGCAGGCTGACCCGCCAGTGTGTGGCCGAGGCGCGGTCATCGCGGCCGCCGTGGAGCTAAGGGTGCACGGTGCTGGCCGGGTCCGGGCTGGCCGGGTCCGGGCGGGCCGGGTCCGTCGTGTCGGCTTCGGTCAGCTTGTCGAGCATCTCGCCGAGGTGCTCATAAATCCCGAGATGGCCCTCGCCGTCACGCAGGACGAGTTGTGCGCGGGGCAGGTTGCCGGACAGCCACAATCCGTGCGCGGGCGGTGCGAGGGGATCGTCGCGGCCGTACCACAGCAGGACCGGGCAGTGGACTGCGCTCAGGTCGATGTCCCAGCGCCCGATCCAGGAGACGTTGTCCCAGCCCGCGCCAGCGGTTCCCTGGCGAAATGCCTCGCGCATCGTTTCCGCCAGGACCGCGGCGTATCGCTCGTCCCGCAACAGCTCGCGGTCGCGGGAGGACAGCATGGCCTCGAGGGCCGGCACCACCCCAGAGCCGCCGGAGACCCGGGACAGCTCAGCCAGCGGCTCGAATCCGGCGGCGAACGCCGCGGCCGCGGCGGCCGGATCATCCGGCAGCAGCGAGACCGCCCGGCGGTCGTCGCCATCGAGCCCGTCGAGCGCGCCAGGAATCAGCTCGAACGGCCCGGGACCCGAGGCGATCCCAGCCCGGATAACGCGGCCGCCCGAGCCCGCGGCAGCAGCCAGCGCCGCTGGCCCCCCGCCGGACATCCCGAGGGTCGCGAACCGGGCCACGCCCAGCTCGTCGGCAACCGCATGCGCGTCGGCCGCGATCGAGGCCAGCCCGAACGGCGCGGGAGTGGAGCCCCCATAACCGGGCCGGTCGAAGGAAACCAGCCGGACGCCGTGCTCGGCGGCGAGCTGCTCTCCAAAGCAGAGGTCCAGCCGGGAACCCGGAGTCCCGTGGAAGTACATCACCACGGTGCCGTCGGGCTCACCTGACTCACGGACCCGCAATACCCGCCCGCCGAGACCCATCTCAGTCTCGCGCATCAGACCATAGTGATGCCGCCACCATCGCTGAGCAAGCTGCCTGAGCTGATGCCTACAGGTCGCTGGGGAAGGCGATTGTTTGCGGGGCGATGAGCGGTGTGCCGATTTCCAGCTGGATCTGGGCGTGTGCGTTCAGCGGGATGTCGCGGGGGTTTCCCCGGTAGACCTTGCCGTTGTAGAGGGCGGTCACGTGCCCGCTGGCCGGGCCGGCCTGGTCCGGGCCCAGTGACTGGCCCCACTCGTCGAAGACCTGGCCCAGGGTGAAGGTCCGCTGGACCGGGGACTCGATGTGGATGATGCCGTCGGCCGCGTGCGTGTGCAGCCAGTACAGGCAGGTGCCGCCGGCGATGAGGGGGCCGGTGGCGGTGTTCTGGGCCTGCGCTCCGGGGATGCCGATGCCCGCGGGGAGCTGGCGTTGCGAGCCGTTCACGAAGATGGCCAGGTGAGCGTGGATATGGAACAGGGTCTGCTCGGATGACTGGCAGCTGATCCCGTCGACGGGGCTGCCTGTGGTCCCGGTGGCCGTGCTGGCCAGCGCCGCGGCGGCCGGAATCGGCACGCCCTCAGGCCCGAGGGGGCCAGGGGATGGCGCCGACTTGAGCGGGCCCAGTGTGCTCAGCGGGGACAGCGTGAGTTTCGGCGTCCCCCCGGGGCTTCCGCTGTTCCGGGTAACCGCCAGCGTGATGCCGACCGCTGCGATGATCACCACCACCGCTGCGCCGATCCCGGCCATCCAGTTACGGCGCCGCCTGCGCTGCGCTTCCTGAGCCCGCATCTGGGCGATCTTCGCCTGAGCAGCGGCCTGCCTGTTCCTGCCTGCCTTGGCCACCCGACCTTCTCCCTGATCAACGGCCATGGGCGCGGTGCTCGGCCTGCTGCGAGGAACTGACCTGGACAGCTTCAGGATACTTCCACAGCTGCCGGTTGCCGGTGGCCCGGAGATCGTGGCCACAATGCATGCTAGCTCCGCTAGCTGCTCTAGCCAGCTACTTGATTAAGTATGGTAGCTGGCTTAGCATGGATGGGTGACCTCCACTCATGACCCGCAACTGCTCAAGGGCGTGCTGTCGCTGCTGTTGCTGCGGCTACTGGCCGAACGCGAGTCGTACGGCTATGAGCTGGTACAGCGGCTGCGGGAGGCCGGGCTGGCCGGCATCTCCGACGGCACCGTCTACCCGGCGCTGGCCCGGCTGGAGCGGGAAGGCCGGGTCAGCGCCCGGCTCGTCGTCTCCCGTTCCGGGCCTGCTCGCAAGTACTACCAGCCGACCGGCGCCGGTCACACGGCCCTGGCTCAGGGAACCGCGAGCTGGCTGTCCCTGGCCGAGGTGGTCAATCCCGTCCTGGCCCGCCCGGTGCCAGCGCAGCCAGCCCCGCCTGCCATGGAGGCATGAGATGAACCACAGCCTGACGAGGATCGACCGCCTGCGCATCGAACGGACGGTCTGGGACTTCAATTTCCTTCTCATCAACCTGCCCAAGCGGTCGAGGATCGCCAAGCGCCGCGAGATGCGCGCCAATCTGCACGCCGCCGCCGAGGACGTCGGCACCGCCGAAGCGCTGCGCGGGCTGGGCAACCTGCGGCGGCTCGCGGCCGAGTACCTCGCCGCCGAGTACGGCGAGCACGGACCGCGGCCCACCTACTGGAAGGGAATCACCTGGGCCGTGTTGCTGCTGCCGATCATGTTCGCCATCGAGGACCTCGGGAAGTGGTCTTTCCTCGATGGCGTCCGGGCCACTGCGCACGTCACCGGTGTCTTCCACTACACCGGGCTGAAGTTCCTGGGCCTTGACTTCATCTACACCTTCGTCGATGGCCGGAACACTGCCGTGGGGTGGTCGCAGAGCGTGACTGGTGTCGAGCTGATCTACCTGCTCGCCGCGTTCGTGCTCGGCGCGAGGCCGTGGCGGCTGCTGGCCCCGTGGCGCTCGTGGCGCTCGAGGCGATTGCGGCGTGCGGACGCTACCAGCGATCAGTGAGGGTATGTGCCGCCGGACAGCGATAACAGTCAGTGGCCAGCCAGGAAGATCTCCCGTGCTTCGCGGAGCGCGTAGCCGACGATAACGAGCGCGGCCAGCGGGTCGGCCCACCACAGACCCGCCGCGGCGTTGAGGATGAGCCCGGCCAGGACCGCGGCCGCCAGGATCGCGTCGACCAGGGTGACCCGGCCTTCGGTGACCAGGACCAGGTTGCCCAGCGCTTTTCCGGTCCGGGCCTTGCCGGCGGCCAGCGCGAACATGACGGCGGCGGTCACCGCGGTCCAGCCGATCCCCAGCGGGCTGGGCCCGGGGCGGTAGCCGGTCACCAGGACGATGACTGACTGGATGGCCAGGTAGGCCGCCAACGCCAGGAAGGCGCCGCCGATCAGCCGCAGCGCCCGGCGCTGCCGGGCCTCCCCGGTCCCGGAAAGCTCCCACAGCACGACGGTGCTGGCGCCGATCTCAATCAGCGAATCCAGGCCGAACCCGGCCAGCGCCACCGAGCGGGCGCGGACCGTGGCCACGGCCAGCACGATGATGCCCGCGACATTCCAGCCGAGCGTGATCCCCTCAAGGATCCGTCCCCGGCGCAGCAGGACCCCGGGGCGGCCAGCGGCGGCGGTAGCAGGTTCATCAGTCATCTGGCGCGGTGCTCCGGCTGCTCCGAGTGCCGTGTCCATGCGGCGCTGGGCCGCACCGGTCCAGCATGCCAGCCACTCCACCCGGCGAGCGGTACAGCTATCCCAGCCGGAGCGGCCACCCAGACTTCGGCCGGGACGCTGTGAAAACCTGAGGGCCGTGCTGAAACTGCTGGCCTTCGTGCTCCCACTGGGCTTGGACTCCTTCGCTGTCGCCGCCGCGATCGGAGCCACCCGGCTGACCTCCGCACGGGAACGGCTGCGCATCTCCCTCATTTTTGTGATCTTCGAAGCAGGCATGCCGCTCATCGGCATGGCCCTGGGCAGCGCGCTGGCGCGCGGCATCGGGCACGTCGCCGATTACCTGGCCGCCGCCGCCGTGATCGCCGTCGGGGCCTGGATGCTGATCGCAGGCGGCGACGACGAGGAGGAGCGGAAGGCCAGCCGCCTCGCCGGCCGCCGCGGGCTGGCGCTCATCGCGCTCGGGATCAGCATCAGCCTGGATGAACTGGCCATCGGATTCAGCATCGGCCTGGTGCGGCTGCCCGTCACCGCGGTTGTCGCGGCCATCGCCGTCCAGGCCCTCCTGGCCGCGCAGCTCGGCCTGGCAGTTGGAACCAGGATCAGCGAACGTCTCCGCGAGCGCGCCGAGCAGATCGCCGGGATCGCCCTGATCCTGCTGGGCGCCTACCTGCTCACCGACCGGATGGTTCATTGAGCGCGCCAGCGGCCGGCGGAGGTGACTTCACCTGGGTACATGCGGCGCCTGGAGAACTTCCCGCGTGGCGTAAGCCCCGATCGGCGCGGTCAGGCCCGAAAGGCTTGTTATTGACTCCGGAATGGCCTGACGCGGAACTTGAAGCGTATGATGGAATCACGCTCCGGACCCAGGCCGCTGCACGCGCAATACGCGCGGGTTGCACAGATGGGTCCTGAATTTTTTCTGAGAGCAGATGGCCCGGTGACGGCAGGGCGCTCCCGGCCACAAGGACGACGAGAATAACGAGAGAATTCTTGTCGCATCGATCACCCAGCGTGACTGACTTAGCGCATACCTAATCTGGTCAATGACGGCCAGGGTGAAACAAAATCTCTCAGACACTGACCTCCTCGCCCCGCCGGGCCGACCCCAGCGGGGCGAGGAGATACGACGGCTCGCCCGGGCATCGCCGACAGCAGGGCGTCCTGCGGCGCGCCAGGGCCAGCTCATCTGTCCCGCGAGCCATCACCCCGTATCCGCGGAATCCCCGGCGCGGCATCGTCACCAGACTGTTGCTGAGGGTGCGTCCGGCTGCCGGCCGCCGCTGGCAGGCACGGCAGTATCCGGGCCGGGCCACGCCTGACCTGCCTGTCCAGGCCACCGTTGCTGCCGCCCGGCGATGCGGGCCAGCGTCGCCTTGCCCTCGCCGGGCACCGCACCTACGGTCCGGGCCGGGCGCGTTTTATTGGTTGTCTAATTCCTTGCCTGCGAGGATCGCATAAGCGTAATATGTTGTGTGTTGCTCCGGACCTAGGCAGCCGCATCCGAGATATCTGCGGTTACGTCCCTAGGCCCGGTTTTTTTTGTCTCCGCTATGACGGACCGGTGCCTGGCAGCACGCTACGACTGAACGGCCGTAGCTAACTTAGGAGCCTGTTACGGACGTCGTATGGATCGTTTTTGCGGCGGGTTCGATCGCCACGGTAGTGATCCCCGGCAGGAGATCACTGAGCTGGATTCCGACCCGCCTGACCACTATCGCCTGGGCGGTCATCCCGATCTTCGCTGCTCAGCCACCCCATGGACGGCGGGGTCAGCTTGCGCACCGCTGAGAAGAGCCCAGGGCGCCAGGAGTCGGCTACGGCCCGCGGTTCGATCCTGCTGGCCGGGGTAGCCGCGCCGGGGCCGGCTGCTCCGGCGGGCCAGGTGCCCCCGCGTCTGGCCGGGCTGGATGACCGGGCCCTCCTGGACGTCGTCCGGTCCGCGCCGCTGGCCAGCGCTCTGCGCGATGCGGCGTGTGAGCTGCTGGTGAGCCGTTACCGGCCGCTGGTGTGGTCGTGCGTGCAGCGGTACCGGTCCAGTCCCGAGCCGACCGACGACCTGATGCAGGTGGGCTATATCGGCCTGCTGAAGGCGATCAACAACTTCGATCCGGCCTTCGGCGGCAGCCTGGGTGGCTACGCCCAGCCGTGCATCAGCGGCGAGATCAAGCGGCACTTCCGGGACAAGCGCTGGCAGATCCACGTCAAGCGCTCAGTCAAGGAACTGCTCCTTGAGGTCCGCGAGGCGACCAGGCAGCTGACCCAGGATCTGGGCCGGGTGCCCTCCGAGTCCGACCTGGCCAGGCACCTGGGGGTCAGCGCCGATGATCTGCGGGATGCCCGGCGGGCGGAGCTGGCTTTCCAGCCGTTCTCGCTGGATGCGCCGATGGCGGGCCAGTCTGGGACGGTCAGCCTGGCCGACCTCCTCGGCGAGGAGGACCCGCGGATGGAGCGCATGCTCGGCATCCTGGCCGTCGCGACGCACTGGGGCGAGCTGCCCCAGCGTGAGCAGAGGATCCTGGTCATGCGCTTTTACGACGAGATGACGCAGGTACAGATCGGTGAGCAGCTCGGCATCTCGCAGATGCATGTCTCCCGGCTGCTCGCCCACGCGCTTGAGTACCTCCGTCCGCGACTGCTCGGCCTGCCGGAACGCCGGTACCCCGCCACGCCCCGGACATGATCAGGCACGCGGTCCAGCCGGTACTCAGCCTTGCGGCCAGCAGACGACGGTGGCGTCGTCTCGGGCTTTGCTGCGGGGCCACCGGCTGCGGTCCAGGTCGGAGTCTTCGGCGGCGCGAACCCGGCGGATGAGCTCAGCGGGGCCGTGCTCACGGATGACGGCGAGCACCGCCGGCCAGCCGAGCAGGCCGTATTGATCGGTGATGCGGGTGGCGCCATCGCTGAGCAGCGCGATGGACTTCAGCCCGGCGCGGCGGAGGGTCCCGGTTCGGGCCCGGAGGGCGGCGCCAGGGGTGGCGCTGGCGGCCGGGTGGCGGTCGGTGATGATGACGGGCGGCCGGGCGCCGCCATAGTCGGCGGCGATGCTGGAGTCGGACAGGGCGAGGTAGCCGATGCCCTCCGGCGTGTCACGGACGGCGGTGACGGTGGCCGCCGGGGTGGCCGGATGATCAAGGTCGCAGCTGTGCTCGTGCAGGCCGCGAACGGTGCTGATCGCGTCGGCTAGAGCCTGGCCGAGGGGAGCCGGCGGGTCGGTGAGTATCCCGGCCAGCAGGGTGGTGCCGAGGGTGCGGGCGTACCAGGCGACGCCGTGCGCGCAGCCGGTGTCACCGTCACGGGGGACAGTGGTCGCCCCGTCGAGGAGGACGGCCGCGCCCGGGGCTATGGCGGCGAAGTCTTCGTTGGGCCACCCGGGTGTGCCGGGGTCGGTGGCCAGCATGACCCGCAACTACCCCTCCTGGTATTCGCGCGGTGCCGCGACCGGATCGGCCCGCGAGACGGTGCGGGTGTGCTGCAGGAAGAGCAGGGCGGCTGCGGTCACCGCGGCGCGGATCTGGCCTCCGGCGATGAGCGCGAGGACCTGGTGCAGCGGGATCCAGTCGATGCGCTCGGATTCGAAGTCGGCGACGGGGTCACCGCGATGGACGGCGTGCTCAGTCCAGTAGGTGTGGCTGACCGAGTCGGACAGGCCAGCAGCGGGTTCCAGCCGGAGCAGCGGGCGCAGCCGCGATGGTTCCCAGCCGGACTCTTTCAGGGTTTCCCGGGCGGCGGCGGCCTGCAGGTCGCCCGCCGGGTCGGTGATCCCGGAAGGCAGTTCCCAGCCCCAGGAGTCCGGGATGAAGCGGTGCCGCCACAGCATCAGGACCCGCTCCTGGTCGTCGAGCACTGCGGTGAGCACGACGGGCGGACGGCGCAACAGGTAGTGGTCCAGCCGCCGTCCGCCGGGCAGTTCCACCTCGGCCAGGTTCAACTGGAACCACGGGGTGTGCACGACCGGTTTCTCGCCCAGATTCTTCCAGCCCATGCCGACCATGCTTCCCTGTCCCCGCACCTGCGGCCACCATTCCGGCGCCACGCGGTGACATCGGCTCATACCCAGACGGCTCAGGCCCAGGCCAGTGCCGGCGGTGCGCGTGCACGCACCACTCGTCGACCGTCTCCAGGTCCGGCTCGGCGGGCAGCGGCGTCCGGCCGGTGTCGAGGAGTTCCGTGACCTGGCGCCCCGCCATCAACCATCCGGCGATAGTCGCACAAATCCAATTACCGAACGAATTAATTCCCGCCTGCCGCTCGCGCTGAACGGCGAGGACTGGCCGGTAAAACCCGTTGCTGGTCCAGGGCTCCGCGACCCCCCGCAGCACGGTCACCGGCGCGGCCGGGCGGCGCGCAGCCGCTGGGCGGCCAGCGCGGCGAGGCTGAGCACGCCGACCGCGACGCCGTAGACCATCGCGGTGCTGCGCAGGCCGACGGACGTGCTGGCGAACCCGGCCGCCACGGCAGGCAGGCTGAAGGCCAGGTAGGCGATGACGTAGGCCACCGCGAACAGCTCGCCGCGTTCCGCGGGGGCAGCCATCCGGGCCAGCGCCCCGAAGCAGGCGAGGGCGGATGCGCCGAAGCCGATCCCGGCCAGGACGGTCCCGATGCCAGCCAGCGGCACGCTGTCCAGTTGCAGGCCGGCCAGCGTGACCGCCGTCCCGCCGGTCAGCAGCACGGCGCCGACGGTCAGTACCCGCTCAGCGGGCCAGCCCCGCAGGGCAAAGGCGGTGACCGCACCGGTGCCGCACAGCAGGGTCACCACGAGGCCGCCGATGAGGTGGCTGCCCAGGCCGAACAGGCTGGCGGCGACCGACGGGCCGAGGGAGAGGTAGAGGCCGCCGAGCGCCCAGCTGGCCACGAGGATCGGGACCAGCGCATAGACGTCGGCCCGCAGCCGCGCCGGGACACCGAGCCGGGGGGTGAGCGAGGCCAGGGCGCCCGGGCGGCGGGCTGAGGTCTCTGGCAGGGCGGCGGCGACCCCGCCCGCGAGGATCATCCCGCCGAGCAGCAGCACATAGACCAGGCGCGTCGGCGCGGGCCCGAACTGCACGAGCGCGCCGCAGCCGAGCGCGCCGAGGGCCAGCCCGCTGATCGGCGCGACGCCGTTGACCAGGCCGGCCCGGCCGGGCGAGCGCGGCGGGTTCAGGTCGACCAGGGTCGCACCGAGGGTGGTCAGCGCCGCGCCGGTGGCGATGCCCTGCACGAACCGGGCCACGAGCAGGACCGTCACGTCACCCGCGGCGACGAACAGCGCGAGCGCGACCGCTTCCAGCGCTATCGCCGCACCGAGAACGGGACGGCGGCCGATGTGATCGGACAGCGCCCCCACCACAAGCAGCGAGCCAATCAGGGCCAGCACGTACACGGCGAAGATCACGGTGAGCGTCGTGGCGGAGAAACGCCACTCCTGCTGGTAGACGACGTACAGCGGCGACGGCGCGCTCGATGCCGCCGCGAACAGCACAAAGACCGCGGTGATGGTGGCGAAGGCGACCGGGTGCGACAGATGCCAGCGCCGGGCCCCCGGCGCGGCGGCCGGGACCGCGGCGCACTGGCCTGGAGCCGGCTGCGCGGCCGGGAGGGCGGGGACGGGAGCCATCGGGCTACTTTCGCCGGTGTCGGTCAGAGTCGTGGTGGGCGGCAGGCGGCCTGCCGCCGCCACACTAGACAGACCTGTCTGGCTATGTCAAATGGCGGCCCACCGTGCGGCGGACCCGGTCTGGCCGTCTGCTTAGCTTGACCGCGAGGAGGACGGCTGGTGAAGACGGCGTTCGTGCTCGGCGGCGGCGGCATGCTCGGCGCCCACGAGGTCGGCATGCTCCGCGCCCTGTCGGAAGCTGGCATCCGGCCGGATGTGGTCGTGGGCACATCGGTAGGTGCCATCAACGGGGCGTTCGTGGCCGCCGATCCGGCTGCTGCGGCGGTGCGGCTGGGCGAGCTATGGCAGGGCGAGGCGCTGCGGCATGCGTTCAGCGAGACGCTGTGGGGTCGCGCGGCGCGGCTGGCGCGGTCCGGCACGCACCTGCATTCGATCGAGCCGCTGCGCCAGATGCTGGCCGGAATGCTTCCCGGGGATGACTTCGCCGATCTTGAGCTGCCCTTTCAGTGCGTCGCGGCCAGTATCGAACGGGCCAGCGCGCGCTGGTTCAGCAGTGGGCCGGTCGTGCCCGCGGTACTGGCCTCGTGCGCGGTGCCTGGGCTGCTGCCAGCGGTGGAGGTCGACGGCGAGCATTACTTCGACGGCGGCCTGGTGCATTCGATTCCGGTCGGCCGGGCTGTCGCCCTGGGTGCCCGCAACGTCTATGTCCTGCATGTCGGCCGGATCGAGCGGCCCCTCGCGGTGCCCCGCCGTCCGTGGGAGGTGGGCCTGGTCGCCTTCGAGATCGCCCGCCGGCATCGTTTCCATGAGGAGATGTCGGCGTTGCCCGAGGGGGTGAGCGTCCACGTGCTGCCCGCCGGCGCAGATCAGCGCCCGGTAGATCTGTCACAGCTTCGATACCGCGACAAGACTAAGGTCGGAGTGAGTATCGAGCGCGCGTATGCAGCGTCCGCGAGCTATCTCGCCGAGTTGGCCGGTCACTGACCCGGGCATCGGGGACGGGAGGAGCCGGCCATGCTCCCACCCAGGCTGGTCCGCCGCCTCGTGCTGGCGCCCCTGGCCATCGTCATCGCGGTCGCGGTGGTGGTGCTGTCGCCGCTGCTCGCCACGGCGACCCTGGCGTTCGGGCTGGTCGGGCACGCGCGGCCGGGCCGCATGCGCGGCCTCCGGCTGCTCTACTTCGCGCTCATCTGGCTCGTGGCGGAGACGGTGGCGTTGTTCATGTGCCTGGGCCTGTGGGTAGCGAGCGGGTTCGGCGGCCGGCTGCGCACGGAGCCGTACCAGATCCGTCACTACGCCATCATGCGGTGGTTCCTTGACTCGCTGTATCGCACCGCCACCAGCACGTTCGGGGTGCGGGTGGAGGTCGACGAACCTGAGCTCACCGCTGCGGAGCAGGCGGCCAGGCTGACCCGGCCGGTCATCGTGCTCAGCCGCCATGCCGGGCCGGGCGACTCATTCCTGCTCGTCCGCCATCTGCTCAGCGTCTACGGGCGGCGCCCGCGGGTTGTCATGAAGGCGACGTTGCAGCTTGACCCGGGCCTGGACGTGATGGCCAACCGGCTGCCCAACGTCTTCATCCAGCATCGCCGGGTCGGTGCGAAGTTCTACGTCGAGCAGATCGAGCGGCTGGCCCGCGGGCTCGATGAGGCCGGCGCGCTGGTGATCTTCCCGGAGGGCGGCAACTGGACGCCCGGCCGGTGGCTGCGCGGCATCCGGCGGCTGGAACGGCTGGGCCGGCGTGATCTGGCGGCCCGCGCCCGGGACATGCCGAACCTGCTCCCGCCGCGCAGCGGCGGAGCGCTCGCGGCCATTGCGGCCTGCCCCGCCGCCGACGTGATTTTCGTTGCCCATGCCGGGCTGGACATGCTGGTCAGCGTGGGCGACGTCTGGCGGAGCCTGCCGATGAACCAGATCGTCCGCGCGAAATGGTGGCGGGTACCGGTCGACGAGGTACCGCGCTCCCTTGATCACGAGGCTCAGGTGCGCTGGCTGTATGACTGGTGGGAGCGCATCGACACGTGGATCTCCGAGAACCGCCCCGTCCCGGCGGGCGCCCCAGCGCAGGCCAGTGCCCGCGCGCAGGCCAGTGCCCGCGCGCAGGCCGGTGCCCCAGCGGAGGCCGGGGCACCGGCGGTCACCCCCGTGACGGCTCTAGGAGGCGCTGCCAGCGCCGGGCTGGACGACGCTGATGGTCAGGATCTGGACCGGCTTTGAGCAGGTCTGGGAGTTGAAGCTGAGCAGGATCGGGGTTGTCTGGTTCGGCGGGTAGATCTGCAGGAATTTCGCTGGGACGCTGTGGCACTTGGCGGCCGGGAAGTTGCCCGCGTCCACGATCCGCAGCAGCGCGTTGCCGACCGCGTGCGGGGCCAGCGTCACCAGCTGCCGGGGTGTCACGTTGCTCTCCGTCGCGGCCAGGCCGATCTGGCTGACCGGCGATCCGCCGGCGAAGGAGACGCCGGGATAGCCGTACAAGGTGCAGGTCACGTTGGAGATGTTGGTGAACACGATCACGGTGTAGACGCTGCCGGCGGTCCCCTGGGAGACCCCGATCTTGGCCTGCAGCGACCGGGTCGGGCAGGGCGGCGGTCCGGCTTGCGCGGGCGAGGCGGCCGGTGCGGCGGCGGCCGTGCTGGCGGTCGCCGCGCTCGCGCTGGCTGAGGCCGACGCAGCCGACGTCGCCGGGGTCGGCGAGGTGGCGGGCGCGGCGGACGTGCCGGAGGTAGAACCGCAGGCCGTGACGAGCGCCGCCATGCAGGTGAGCGCGGCTCCGCCGATCGCCCGCCGCGTTGTCCGTGAAGATGAAGTCATCGCCAGTGTCTTTCTACCCAGGTGGCTCCGCGAGCCGTGTGACAGATATGACGCCGGTCGGGCCGCCGTGGTTGGCCCGGCCGGCACCGGCAATATCACAGTTTCGGCACGGCGAATCGGGTGCGTTGGGGAGTCGGATAGTGACTCCTAGTGTTTATAATGCTTCGCTTGGCCATCGCAACCTGCGATGATGTCTCCCCGTAGTCACCTGAAAGGTAGTCACGCGAGAGACAAGGATGCCTCGCATGAAATCCAGATCGCTGTTCGCCGAAGCGCTCGGTACCGCGTTGCTGGTGTTCTTCGGGGCCGGCACGGCCACGCTGACCTTCGGGTTCAAGGCCACCGGGGCGAGCGTGTCGGCCGGAGTGGTCGCCACCGCGCTGGCCTTCGGCCTGGTGCTGCTCGTCCTGGTCTACGGGATCGGCCCGATCTCTGGCTGCCACGTCAACCCCGCGGTCACGATGGGATTCCTGGCCGCCCGGCGGATCACGCTCGGCGACGCGGTTGGCTACTGGGCCGCCCAGGTCGTCGGCGGCATCGCCGGTGCCGCCGGGCTCTTCGGCCTGCTGCACCTGTCGTCCGGGTATCAGGCCCGCCTGGGCCTGGGCGCCGACGGGTACGGGACGTCGTCAATGATCGGTGCCAAGGCCGCGGGCGCCTTCATCGCCGAGATCGTCCTCACCTTCGTCTTCGTCTTCGTGATCCTGGCTGTGACCAGGCGCGCGAGCAACGCCACGGTCGCCGGGCTGGTCATCGGGCTGGCTCTCACCCTCGTGCACATCATCGGGATCCCGATCGACGGGACGTCGGTCAACCCGGCCCGGAGCATCGGCCCGGCTCTCTTTGTCGGCGGCTCAGCGCTCAGCCAGCTCTGGGTGTTCATCCTGGCCCCGCTCATCGGGGGGGCGGTGTCGGCCCTGGTCTTCCAGTACCTCTACCCCAAGGGCGAGGAAGAGGCGTCCGTCGAGCCCGCCCAGGAAGAGCAGGCCCACTAGGATCTCAATCCTGCCCGGCCGCAGGCCCGCGAGCCGGCCGGGGCCCTGATCCTCGCCACCTGGACCTCGATCATGTCCCCCGGCGGGGGCACCCCTCGATCCGCTCCGCCGGAGCGTCGGCCGGTAGTGTCGGCCCGGTGGTGCTTGGGACGTATCGAGATCTGTTCGCGGCGATCGCGGGGTGCGCGGCCGCGTTGACTGGCCTGCTGTTCGTCGCCATGTCGGTCGCGTCGGGCCGTGACCGGGCCTCCGGCTCGAGCGTCATCCAGCAGGTCCGGGCGGCTGCCTCGCTGCTGTCGTTCACCAATGTGCTGGCGGTCTCGCTGTTCAGCCTGGTGCCGCATACCAACGTCGGGTTTCCGGCTACCGTGCTGGCTGTCGTCGGCATCTTCTTCACCGCCGCCGGAACGCGATCTATCTTCACCAGCCCGTCAACCCGGCACCGCCGCCAGCGCTGGCGGCAACTTGGATTGATCATCCTGCTTCTGGTGCTCTTCGGGACCGAGCTCGCTGGCGGCATCATGCTGCTCGTGAACCCGCGCAGCACGACTGGCATACAGCTGGTCGGCAACATCCTGGTCGGGTTGGTGCTTGTCGGGGTCGCGCGGGCGTGGGAACTCGTCGGGGACCGGGACACCGGCATCATCGCCTCGATCGCCGTGCTCACCGGCCACGAGCTCGGCCCGCTGGGTCCTCCCGGCGTCCTGGCCCCGCGGCCGCCCGATTCCGGCGGCAGCGCGGAGCGCCCGGACGGCTAGCGCGAGTGCCCGGTGAACCCCGCGCGGCAGAGGCATGATCGCAAGGTGCCTCGTCAGGCCGGCGCGGTGGCGTGCTCCGCGCGCGCGGCGACCTCGGAGTCGGCCCAGCAGCGGACGATGTCGCGCATCGAAAGCAGCCCGGTGACCTCGTGTCCCTCGACGACCACCAGGTGCCGGAAACCGGCCGAGACCATGGTCTCGGCCGCGTGCTGGAGAGTCCAGTCGGGTGACGCGAACACGACGTTCTCGGTGCGGTGCTGGCCGGCCACCTCGCTGTCCGGGTCCTGCCCGGCGCCGATCGAATCCAGGATGTCCCGCTCGGTCAGGATGCCGATCCCGGCATGCTCGGAGTCGATCACCACCGCGGCGCCGACCCGGCGCGCCGACATCAGGCGGGCCGCCTCGCGCAGCGTGTGCGCCGGGCCGATCGTCAGGACCAGCCTGGTCATGCCGTCCCGTACCTTCATGGTCGATCACTCCCAGCCGCGCCGCTTGAGGTGACGTTCCGGCCGTCACCCTGGGCCCGGATCCGGTTGCGGCTCTCTGCGAAGCCGAGCTTGTGCCCTTGTGACAGCCTGTCCCTACAGCATCCGTGATACCGCGCCGGAGGGCAACCCCCCGGGAGATTCAGGCTCCGGGCCCGGCGAGATGGCCGAGGACCTCGTCGTGGAAACGCCCGTTGGTACACACGGCGCTGCCACCCTGTGGCGTCGCATTGCCGGCCAGGTCAGTGAACTTGCCGCCGGCCTCTTCCACGATCACCTGGAGGGCCGCGAGATCCCAGAGCGACACGACGGGCTCGGCTGAAATGTCCACCGCACCCTCGGCGACCAGGACGTGCGACCAGAAATCTCCGTAGGCGCGGGTGCGCCAGACAGAGCGGGTGAGTCCCAGGAAACCCTGCAGCCGGCCCTGTTCCTCCCAGCCGCCCAGGCTGGAGTAGGAGAACGAGGCATCCTCGAGCTTCGCGACCTCGGAGACGCGGCAGGGGCTCGCCTTGGTCAGGCCGCGGCCCGTCCATGCGCCGCCGCCGCGTGCCGCCCACCACCGGCGGGCGAGGGTGGGTGCGGACACGACGCCGACGACTACGTCATCGCCATCCATCAGCGCGATCAGGGTGGCCCACACCGGGACCCCGCGCACGTAGTTCTTGGTTCCGTCAATCGGATCGATCACCCAGCATCGCGGCCCCTTGCCGACCCGGCCGAACTCCTCGCCGTGCACCGCATCCCGGGGCCGGGCCCGCTTCAGCACGTTCCGCAGCGACTCCTCGGCGGCCCGGTCCGCGTCGGTCACCGGGGTCAGGTCAGGCTTGGTGTCCACCCTCAGGTCGAGCGCCCGGAACCGGCGCGTGGTGATGTCGTCCGCCGCGTCCGCGAGGACGTGGGCGAACCGCAGATCATCGGACCATTCGCTGGCCTGGCCAGCGTGCTGTGGCATTGATCCGGGAGCCTATCTGGCGAGCCTCCGGCGTGCACGCGATGCCCCCGCTGGCGCAAATGTCATCCAGGGCGGCAGACGCTGTGGTCAGCTTGTCGGAGATCTGCGGCCGGCAGGCGGCCTTTATGGCATTCGCCTGATCTGACCGCAGGCGGCGCGGGCCGGCCGGGCCCTGAACCTTTCCGGCGCCGCGGCCGTTTCGACGATGACAGCATGAGGCTGGGCCGTACCCAGCGGCCACGGAAAAGAGGCGGTCACCATGAAGAGGGGCCTGCTCATCGGCGTGGGCATCCTGATCGCGCTCGCCGGAATCGTCTTTATGCTGCAGGGTCTCGGCGCGATTGGCGGGAGCGCGATGACCGGCGTCACCTTCTGGGCCGTGGCCGGCCCGGTGATCGCGCTGGTCGGCCTGGCCATGGCCGGTATCGGCCTGCGCCGCCGCCCGGTGTCCTGACCGCTGCGCCCCGGGGAGTGCTCCGCGGGAAACCAGCCGCGTCGTACCGTGGCGGGCATGGAATACACCCACCTCGGCCGTAGCGGCGTTTCAGTCAGCAGGCTCTGCCTCGGGACGATGAACTTCGGCGCGATCACCAGCGAAGGCGACGCGCACGAGATCATGGACGTCGCCCACGAGTTCGGCATCAACTTCTTTGACACGGCGAACACCTACGGCCAGCCCCGGGCCGAAGGCGTCACCGAGCAGGTCATCGGCCGCTGGCTGGCGGCCGGACACGGGCGCAGGGACCGGACCGTCCTGGCCACGAAGCTGTACGGGGGCAAGGGCGAGTGGCCGAACGACCGCTTCCTCTCGGCGGTGAACATCCGCCGGGCCTGCGAGGACTCGCTGCGGCGGCTCGGCACCGATCGCATCGACCTCTACCAGATGCATCATGTGGACCGGGCCACGCCGTGGGACGAGATCTGGGAAGCGATGGACGTTCTGCGCACCCAAGGCAAGATCATTTACGCCGGCTCGTCGAATTTCGCCGGCTGGCACATCGCCCAGGCGCAGGAGGCAGCGCGGCGCCGGCTGGCCTTCGGCCTGGTCAGTGAGCAGTCGTTGTACAACCTCGCCGAGCGCACGGTCGAGCTCGAAGTGCTCCCGGCGTGCCAGGGCTACGGCCTGGGCGTCATCCCGTGGAGCCCGCTGCACGGCGGGCTGCTCAGCGGCATCCTGAGCCGCCGGGCCAGCGGGTCGGGCGCGGCCGGGCGCAGCGCGAGTGGCCGGGCCGACGAGGTCCTGGACAGCATGCGCCCCCAGGTGGAGGCGTACGAGGCATTCTGCGCCAGTCGCGGTGAGGAGGCCGCGCTCGTCGCCCTGGCCTGGTTGCTGCACCAGCCCGCCGTCACCGCGCCGATCGTCGGCCCCCGCACCCTGGAGCAGCTGACCAGCGCGCTGCGGGCCGTGGAGATCACGCTGGACGAGAAGGCGCTGGCCCGGCTCGACGAGATCTTCCCCGGCCCCGGCGGCGCCGCCCCCGAGGCCTACGCCTGGTAGCTCCTCACACGACGTCGTGAGATGCGTTTTGCTGTCGTTCTAACGACGGCTGAAGCGATTTACTGTCGTTAGAGTGCCGGGGTCAGGTGGGGTCGTCGCCTTCGCGGCTGCGCAGCAGGCGGCGCAGCGAGTCCAGGCGGGTCAGCAGCCGGGGGTCCCCGCCCTGGTCGCGCACCCAGTCGTCCAGCGCGCAGTCGGGGTCGAGGTGGGTGCATCCGCGCGGGCAGGCGGCCGTGCCCGGGGCCAGGTCGGGGAACGCGGCCACCACCCGGGCCGGCGCCACATGGGCCAGGTCGAACCCGCG
>Ga0265338_10003402_pt1 | contig 22437 bp, 24 predicted proteins | sample 42126metaG_FD_193579 | JGI IMG/M metagenome (GOLD analysis project Ga0265338, IMG submission 193579) | Rhizosphere microbial communities from Carex aquatilis grown in University of Washington, Seatle, WA, United States - 4-21-26 metaG | ecosystem: Host-associated > Plants > Roots > Rhizosphere... | reverse complement strand
GGTCATCATTTTGACGTGTCTGTTCATATCGCTGTGGGGCGGTTCGATCCGGTTCAACACGCCGATGCTTTTTGCACTGGCGTTCCTGCCGATGTTCGGGATTGGCGGACTGACCGGCCTGCCGCTCGGGTTCAACGCGAGCGACGTTTACCTGCACGACACTTATTATGTCATCGCGCATTTCCATTACGTCGTGGCGCCGGGGACGATTTTCGCCCTGTTCGCGGGAATTTATTATTGGTTTCCAAAAATGACCGGGCGGAAGATGAATGAATTCTGGGGCCGGGTGCATTTCTGGTGCTCGTTTGTTTTCATGAACCTGGTTTTCATGCCGATGTTTGCGCAGGGCATCAAGGGCATGCTGCGGCGCATGGCCGACGGCGGCGCGAATTATTCCGCCGCGCACGTGCCGGGCGCGATTGACACGCTGCCGGGCTCCATCATGGAACTGCACACGTGGATTTTGTGGGCGGCGGTGGCGCTGGGGCTGGCGCAAATTCCGTTCATCTGCAATTTGTTCTGGAGCATGCGGCATGGGGAAAAAGTGGGCGATAATCCGTGGCATTCGACCACGCTCGAATGGCAGACGCCCACGCCGCCGCCGCACGGCAACTTTGCCGAGCAGCCGCATATTTATCGCGGTCCGTACGAATACAGCGTTCCGGGCCACGACACGGATTTTACACCGCAAAACGAACCGGAAATTCCGTTGGCCGCGCGGAAAATTTTACCCGCGCCGGCGTGACGCAGACATTTTTCATGGAAATTCCTTACGCCATTTATTCCCGGCCCGACACCGGTGTTTACAACGCCAAGATCGGCATCTGGCTGTTCCTTGCGTCGGAAGTGATGCTCTTCGGCGGGTTGTTTTCCGGTTATGTCCTGTTGCGCGTCGGCACACCGAACGGGTTCTGGCCGCACGGCTGGCTCGATGTCCGCCTCGGCACCGCCAACACCATCATCCTGGCGCTCTCAGCCATCACGACGCTGCTGGCGTGGGCCGCCTGCAAAGTCCGCGAGTTCGACAAATTCAAGTTTTTCCACGCCTGCACGCTGCTGCTGGCACTGTCGTTTTTGTGCATCAAGGCCTACGAGTATCACGACAAATGGATTCACTACGAAATCAAGCTCACCGACGGTCGATTTGCCGATGGGCACATGACAGCGAGCGATGCCGATTCCGTGACGATTGAGGGCCGTTACGTAAACGACGAGAGCCAGCTTTACGATTTGCGGGCGCAAAAGAACATCCCGCGCGATGAAATCAAAATTCCGCGCTCGCAAATCAAGTCCATGGAAAACTACGGTCCATGGCACAACACGTATCTGGCGCTTTACTTCACGCTCACCGGCCTGCATGCGTTGCACATCCTCGGTGGCAGCATCGTCATTGGCTACCTGTGGGGGCCGGGCCGGCGGTTGTGGAAAACCAATCCCGAGCAATTTACCAACCGGGTCGAGGTGTCCGGCCTGTTCTGGCATTTTGTGGACCTGGTCTGGATATTTTTGTATCCGGTCCTATATTTGACCTGAAAATTTATGAGCGAATCGCATCCAGTTGATTTCAACAGCTATTTGCGGCGGTGCATCTATGTTTTTATCGCGGTCGTGTGCGCCGTGGCGTTGATGATTTGGGCGTCCTATTTGCCGCAAGAACGATTCAGTTGGGCGGTCAAAGTGGGGCTCATCCTGGCGGTCGCCTGTTGCAATGCCTTTGTCGTCGCCGGTTTTCTCATGCACCTGATTTCAGAAAAGAAAATGATTTATACCGTGCTCGGCTTCACGGTGTTTTTCGCTGCGGCCATGATGTGGCTGACCGTTTACGCCATGCATGATTTTCCGGAGGGGACGACCCATTGATATGTCGCTGAAAGCATTTCATCTCATTTTCGTGACGCTGCTGACGACGCTGTCGTTCGGCTGCGCGGCGTGGGGATTTGCCGCCGGCCGGCCGTACTTCGGCGCGCTCAGCATCGCCGCCGGAATTCTGGTCATTATTTACGGAATTTATTTTTTGAAGAAATTGAAAAAAATAAGCTACCTATGAAAAGACTGCGTAAAGTCCTGATTGCCTCCGCCACGCTCGCCCCGTCGCCGCTGTTCGCCTGCGCCGCGTGCTACGGCCGCTCCGATTCGCCGCTCGCCAGCGGCATGAATTGGGGAATCTTCACTCTGCTCGGCGTGGTGCTGACAGTATTGACATGCATCGCGTTGTTCTTCGTCCACGTCATCCGGGGCGAACAGGCGCAAAACGAGAATAATCCGGCCCCGAAAAATCCCACCGATGTATGATCGAATGGTTTGCCAATCATATTCTCGGGATGCCTGAGCTGGCCTCTAAAAATGGCGAGTCGGTGGACGCCTTGATCGTTTATGTTCATTGGCTCATGCTGGCGTTGTTCATCGGCTGGCTGGCTTATTTCGGTTATGCAGTCTGGCGTTTCCGTGCTTCGCGCAATCCCAAGGCCAATTACGCCGGCGTGAAAAATCACACGTCCAACTATATTGAATTTGGCGTGGTTCTGGCCGAGGCGGTTCTCTTGATCGGCATCGCCATCCCGGTCTGGGCCAAGGCCGTGGACCATTTGCCGGATGCCAAGGACTCAACCGTTATTTATGTCATGGCCCAGCAATTTGCCTGGAATATTCGGTATGCGGGGCCCGACGGCCAGTTCGGACGGCAGGACATGAAATTCGTCGCGTCGGACAACGTTTTCGGCGTTGACCCGTCCGACCCGAACGGCAAGGACGACATCCAGACCCTCAACGAAATTCATGTCCCGGTGGGCAAGCCTGTTATCGTCTATGTCAGTTCCAAGGACGTGATCCATTCCTTCAAGATCGTGGCCATGCGGACTTGTCAGGATGCCATTCCCGGGCTGCGGATTCCATGCTGGTTTACGCCCACGAAAATCGGCCGTTACCAGATTAATTGCGCGCAACTTTGCGGCAACGGCCATTCGGCCATGACAGGGGGCTTTCTGATAGTCGAAAGCCAGGCGTATTTCGACCATTGGCTCAAGTCCAGAAGCGGCGCGCCCGCTGCTAACAGCTTTGAATAAATTTGACGCGCCGGGGCGTGCGTGACCAAATTGGACCGGGTATGGACGAACTTTCTGATCGGCTCCCGCGGACGCTGTGGATCGGCATTATCCTGTTTCTCGCCCTCATTTGCGTCGCGTACTTGCTCTCGTTGTCGGAACTGAGCAACACACGCCAACGGCCATTGCCCGTCATTGACCATGTCGCTGACTTCACACTTACCAATCAGGACGGCCAGGTCACCACACTTGCCGATCTGACCAATCATGTCTGGGTGGCCGACATCATCTTCACCCGTTGCGCTGGGCCGTGTCCGATCATGACGGCGCGGATGAAATCGCTGCAAGCCGTGCTGCCGCCGGCGAGCCGGGCAAAGCTGGTAACGCTCACCACCGATCCCGATAATGACACGCCGCCGGTGATGAGGAAATACGGCGAACATTTCGGCGCGGACTTCAACCGCTGGAAATTTCTGACGGGCACCAAAGCGGAAATCGCCTCCCTGGCGAGCGGCAGCCTTAAGCTGAGTGCGGTTCCGGTGAAGCCTCAGGACCAGAAAGATTCCGCCGATTTGTTCATTCATACCACGATCTTTGTGGTCGTGGACAAGCACGCGCGCTTGCGCGCCAGTTTTGAAACCGGAGGCGAAGGCATCGAGTGGACGAATGTCCGGCCGCGTATTGTGACCACGGTGCGCCAGCTCGAACACGAACGATGAATGTTCACGATCTTCCCGCCGTGAACGCCTCGCTCAACGGCCTTAGTGCGATTTTCCTGACGGCCGGCTTTATTTTCATCCGCCGAAAGAACAAAATCGCGCATCGCAACTGCATGATCGCGGCATTCACGACCTCGATTTTTTTCCTGGCGTGTTACCTGACTTACCACAGCTACCTGGCCGTTGTTTTGCATCGCGGGCCAACGCGATTTTTGGAGCCGGAATGGTTCAGGCCGGTTTACCTGGCAATCCTGCTCACTCACACAGTCCTGGCCATCGTCATCGTGCCGATGATTCTGGTGACGCTGAATCGCGCGCGATTGCAGCGTTTCGAGCTTCACAAAAAAATCGCGCGGTGGACGTGGCCGTTATGGATGTACGTTTCCGTGACCGGCGTGGTGGTTTATTGGCTGCTTTACATAAAATTTCCGCAAAAGTAGAAGCACATGTCATCTGCCACCAGAGTCACGATCCACCGCAGCCAGTTTCCCGAGGCAGTCCGCCATGATTTATTGGAGTCATTGCGCACGCGGCGGGTGAACCACAAGTTTCATTACGATAGCATCAAACAAACGCAGAAATGGCTGGCGTTGCATCAGGTTTATTCGCCGACGCGAAACGATGCGGATTGCCGGGCGATTTATGAAAAAAGTTTCGAGGCTGCCGCCGCCAAAATTAAAACGAAGAACGTCCACGTCATCGGCCTCGGCTGTGGCGGCGGGCAAAAGGACACGCGCCTGCTGAAAATGTTGAGGCAGCGCGGCAAGAAAGTGTTTTACACGCCGTGCGATGTCAGCATGGCAATGGTATTGACCGCGAGGCGGACTGCGCTGGCAGTCGTGCCGGAGAAAGATTGTTTCCCGTTTGTGTGTGATCTGGCGACGGCGGATGATCTGCGCGAAGCCCTCGTCACCCGTCACCCGTCACTTGTCACTTTTTTTGGCATGATCCCAAATTTTGAGCCCGGCCGGATTTTGCCGAAGCTGGCGGCGCTGGTTCGTCCAAATGATTTTCTGCTGTTCAGCGCAAACCTGGCGCCGGGTAAAAATTATGCTACCGGAGTGAAAAAGGTTTTGCCGCAATATGACAACCCGCTCACGCGTAACTGGCTATTGACGTGGTTGCTCGATCTGGGTGTCCGGCGCAGGGACGGCACGTTGATTTTCGATATCGAGACGGATTCAATCAGCGGTCTGAAACGCATTGTCGCGGGGTTTCATTTCACCCGTTCGCGCCGCATCGAGGTTGAAACCAAAGCGTTTTCCTTTCGTGCGGGCCAAATCATCCGGCTTTTCTTTTCGTATCGGTACACACCGGAACGGGTCGTGGCGGTTCTTGCCCGTCACGGCCTGACTGTCTGCAGGCAATGGATTGCAAAATCCGGGGAAGAGGGTGTGTTCCTCTGCAATCGTAGGAGTCGACGTGAGGAGACTCATTCTTCTTCGTAATAAACAGAGCCTCGTTACCTCGGCTCCTGCCTAAAACCCTTTCATCGTATCCAGCACGGCTTTGATGCGCGGGACTTCGTGGGTGCGGAACAGGTCGGTTTTACCGAGCGCGGCCAGGACGGCAAAAAACGGCTCGGCGCAGCGGACTTCGTCACGGAAAAATTCGAAGGCGTGGGGCAGGGCGTGGCAGACCGGAAAACCCAGGGTCCGCAACCGGAATGAATTCAGAAAAATGCCCATCTGATGGCGCACGCGGATGGTGCTGTCCTGGAGGTTGCGGTAGTAAAAGCCGAGGCCGGGATCCAGGAAAATTCTCTCCACGCCGTTGCGCTGCGCAATTTCGATCTGCCGCAAAAAATACTCGCGCATCATTTCGATTGGATCGGCGCTGAAATCAAAATCGCCGACGGCGCGGACGTTTTTTCCCTGGACATAACAAATGATCACCGCGGCTTCGTGGTCTGCAACCTTGCGGAACAATTCGTCATCCGAGTCCGAGCCGGTAAGGTTCAAAATATTCGCGCCGGCTTCGAGACAGGCGCGCGTGACGGCGGGTTGGTACGTCTCGACGGAGACGAGAATGCCCGCCGCGCGCAATTCCTTGATGACCGGCAGCAATCGGGAATTTTGCGCGTCATGGTCCATTCGCGCGGCATGGGCGAGAGTGGATTCCGCGCCGACGTCCACGATGTCCGCGCCTTGCGCGGCCAGAACCCTGCTTCGCTGGACCGCCGATTCCGTCGTGAGGCAAACACTTTCGCGATACCAGGAATCAGAAGAGAGATTGACCACGCCCATGATGGCGGGCTGCGAATTGAAGGCGAACATTCGGCCGCCGACCGAAAATTCCTTCACACGCGCGTCCGCAGCGGCACGATTTTTCTCCAGCAGTTCCACGAGGTCTTCGAGCCTTAACATGCCGGTCTATCGTAAATCGTAAATGACAAATCGTAAATGGAAACTGGCGCGCCCGCCGCGAGTCGAACGCGGGACCCTCTGCTTAGAAGGCAGATGCTCTATCCATCTGAGCTACGGGCGCTGCCGGAGGGACATTAGTGGCAGCGCCGCTTTCGCGCAAGCGCGGTTGCCACACGTGTCTGCCGCGGCGGGTTGAATACGCTTTGGCTTTTCTCCCGATAGCGGTTGCGGGTAAAAGCTCACCGGCCGCCAGCTTTTATGCAAAATTGCAGCGGTCCGGGATGTACATTTGTCCGTCGTCCTGTCCCATTTAATGGCAAATCGCCGGATTTTTAGAAAGAATTATGGATTGAATGAATGGCCGGGAAAGGAGAGGCATTCAAACTGCTCTGTTTTTGCCAAAGCTTGGGTTGTCTTGCGTGCCCAGGTTACGGGTATGAAAACGATTAATTGCACTACACCGCCGTTGACTGAGATCGTCCCTGCTTTGCAGGACGAACGTCCAATAAAGCATTTGGGAAGTCCGAATGTCAAAGAGCTTGACGCGCAGCTGGCGCAGGAGAACAAACGTCTTACCCAGGAAAATGCACGGCTGGCACAAGGGCACGGTTTGCTGCAGACGCTGATTGACAGCCTGCCCGATAACATTTTCATCAAAGACCGGCAAAGCCGGTTTCTGATCAGCAATCTGGCGCACGTACGGACTTTGGGCGCGACCCGTTCCAGCGAGGTGGTTGGCAAGTCCGACCTCGATATATTTCCGGCGGAAGTGGCCAACCGCTATTATCGAGACGAACAAGCGCTGATGGAATCGAGCCGGCCATTGGAACGGGAAGAGACTGTGGTGAATCCGCGAACCGGTGAAACCCGCTGGCTGCAAACCACCAAGGTGCCGTTGCGAGATAAGAACGGAATTGTCATCGGGGTGATGGGCATCAACCGGGACATTACGGAGCGGAAACAGGCGGAAGAGGCGCTGGCCAGTGCTCATCGGCTGTTGCAAACGATGCTGGATAACATTCCTGACCGGATTTATTTTAAAGACACCCAATGCCGGTTCGTTCAATGCAATCAGGCGGTTGCCAAGCGCGTGGGCGTGGAGGACCTCAAACAGGTCATCGGTAAAACGGACTTTGATTTTTACTCTTCGGAAAAGGCCGAAGAGTTTCATCAGGATGATCAAAAGATCATCCAAACCGGCAAACCTTTGTTCGGCAAGGCGGAACGGGTGGTGGGACCCAACGGCGAAATCACCTGGTCGTCTGTTACTAAAGTGCCGCTGCGAGACAAGGAAGGGAAAATCGTGGGTTTGGTGGGCATCAGCCGGGATATTACGGATCAGAAACAAGCGGAGGAGGCCCTGCGCCGGTCGCGCGACGAACTGGAGAAACGGGTCGCCGAGCGCACTGTGGAACTTTCACGAGAACGCCTGCTGCTGCGAACCATCGTTGACCATCTGCCGGACGGCATCTATGCCAAGGACACTGGCGGCCGGAAAATCCTGGCCAATCCTGCCGACTTGCAGCATCTCAGGTGCAAAACCGAATCCGAGGCCATCGGCAAAACCGATTTTGATTTCTATCCGCACGACATTGCGGAAAAATTCCAGGCCGACGACCAGAAAGTGATTCAGGGCCAGCCCGTCATCAATCGGGAGGAGTATTTCTTCGACGAAGAAGGCGGAAAGCGATGGTTGCTGACGAGCAAACTGCCGCTGCGCGATCAAAACGGGGCGATCATCGGACTCGTGGGTGTTGGGCGGGAAATTACGGAGAACAAGCTGGCGGAAGAGGCGCTGGTCCGGGAACGGCTCCTCATGCGCACTCTCATTGACAATCTGCCGGACGGCATCTACGCCAAGGACACGTCCGGCCGGAAGACGTTGGTCAACGCCGCCGACCTGAAGACCATGCAGTGCAAGACGGAAGCCGAGGCCATTGGCAAAACGGATTTCGATTATTTCCCGCGCGATGTTGCCGAAAAATTCTGGGCCGACGACCAGCGGGTGATTCAGGGTTTTCCGGTCATCAACCGGGAGGAATATTTCACGGACGAGAAGGGGCGGCAACGCTGGTTGTTGACCTGCAAGCTGCCGCTGCGCGATCAATATGGGAAAATTATCGGGCTGGTGGGCATTGGCCGGGACATCACAGTGCGCAAACGGGCGGAAGACGCTCTGCGCAGCAACGAAACGAAGTTGCGCCAATCGGCGGCCGAACTTGAACGCAGCAATCGCGAATTGCAGGATTTTGCCTATGTGTCCTCACACGATTTGCAGGAGCCGTTGCGAAAAATCATGGTCTTCGGCGAGCGGCTCAAGGAGAAGTGCGGCGCGAAACTGGAACCGGAGGCGGGCGATTGCCTGGAGCGGATGCAGAAGGCGGCATCGCGCATGCAGAACCTGATCACCGAATTGTTGACTTTTTCGCGCGTTACGACCAAGGCAAAATCGTTCGCACCGGTCGATCTGGCGAAAGTGGCGGCCGACGTTCTGAGCGATTTGGAGGGACGGATTGAACTGGTCAAGGGACGCGTGGAAGTGGGAACCCTGCCGGTCATTGACGCGGAAGCGCTGCAAATGCGCCAAATACTCCAAAATCTGATTGGCAACGCGCTCAAGTTCCATCGTCCCGATGCTCAGCCGTTGGTCAAAGTCGAGGCACAGATCATCTCCGGCCGCCGTCCGCAGGCCGGTCCGGACGCGCCGGAGGAAAAACTTTGCCGCCTGACGGTCAGTGACAACGGCATCGGGTTTGATGAAAAATATCTCGACCGGATCTTCAATGTATTTCAGAGGTTGCACGGCCGGAACGAATTTGAAGGCACGGGCATGGGTCTGGCCATCGCCCGGAAAATTGCGGTGTTTCACCGCGGTGACATCACCGCAAAAAGCAAACCGGGTTCAGGTGCCACCTTTATCGTGACACTGCCGGTGAGCCATACTAAAGAAGCGAACAATGACGTATATAACGAATGAGGAAACCATGAAAAAGGAAGGGAAAATGATAACAATTCTGCTAGCGGACGATGATCCGGATGATCGGCAGTTGACGCATGATGCATTTGTGGAAAATCGCCTGGCCAATGAACTGCATTGCGTGGAGGACGGGGAAGAGTTGATGGATTATCTGCACCGGCGCGGCCGCTACGGCAATTTGAGCGGCGAACCATTGCCGGGGTTGATCCTGCTCGACTTGAACATGCCGCGCAAAGACGGGCGCGAGGCACTCAAAGAAATCAAGGCGGATCCTGTCTTGCGCCGGGTTCCCATCGTCGTCCTCACCACCTCGAAGGCCGAGGAGGATATTTTGCGCAGTTACGATTTGGGCGTGAACTCGTATGTGACCAAGCCCGTGACATTTAAATCACTCGTGGAGCTGATCAAGGTTTTAGGACAATACTGGTTCGAAGTCGTCAAACTTCCGCAGGATGGGGTGTAACCCAATCTATGTCCGACACCGCCGTCAGGGTCCTGTTGGTGGACGATGATGAGGATGACTACATCATCACGCGCGATCTCGTTTCGCAGATCGGCAATCCGCCTTATCGTCTTGAATGGATTGACAATTACGACGCCGCAGTGGCGGCACTTCAGCGCCGCGAACACGACATCTGCCTGCTGGATTATCGCCTGGGCCAGCGGACCGGTTTGGAGTTGCTGATAGAATCGCAGTCCTTCAGCGGCCGTCCGCCGATGATTCTGCTGACCGGCCAGGGCGACCACGAAATTGATCTGGAAGCCATGAAGGCCGGGGCCGCGGACTACCTGATCAAAGGCCAGTTGGACGCCGATAAACTGGAACGAGCCATCCGCTATGCCATCGAAGGCCAGTGTACCAAGGAACGTCTCCGCCGTGACCGCGATCTCATCAGCCGCATCATGGAAACAAGCCCCGTCGGCATCATCGTCACCGATCGGGCGGGGAAAATCACTTTTGCGAACCATCGGGCCGAGGAAGTGCTGGGCGTGACCCGGGACGCCATCGCCCAAAGAACCTGCAATGTTCTGGATTGGTGCGCGACCGACGTGGACGGCAATCCATTGGCCACGCAGCCTTCGCTGCTGAAACAGGTCCTCGATTCCGGCCAGGTGGCGCACGATGTCCGCAATACCATCGCTCGTCCTGATGGCCGTCACGCATTGCTCTCAACCAATGCCACGCCGCTGTTCGACGCCGCAAACCGGATTGATGGCATGGTCGTCACCGTCGAAGACATCACCGACCGATTGACGCTGGAAGCCCAATTGCGGCAGTCGCAAAAAATGGAGTCTGTGGGCCAGTTGGCCGCGGGCGTGGCGCATGACATCAATAACATTTTGACCGTTATCCAGGGGCACGCGGGATTGCTGCTCAACATCACGCCGCCGGGCGCAGAGTCGGTCAGATCGTTGAAGCAGATTTCCGCGGCATCCGAACGCGCCGCCGGCTTTGTCCGGCAATTGCTCACGTTCAGCCGCAAGCAGATTTTCCGACTGAAAATTCTCGATTTGAACACGGTCCTGCAAAATTTGGGGAACATGCTTCCGCAAATGCTCGGCGAGGACATTGTGCTGGAGACTGTTTGTCAGCCCAACCTGCCGCATATCGAAGCGGACACGGGGATGATTGAACAGATTGTGATGAATCTGGCGGTCAACTCCCGCGACGCCATGCCCAAAGGCGGCAAACTCCTTGTTGCGACTTTAGCCATTGAAATCGACGCCCTCTATGCGCGACAGCATCCTGAAGCCCGGCCGGGTTTGTTTGTGTGTTTGTCCGTCACGGACACCGGCAGCGGCATGGATCACAAGATTTTGCAGCGGATTTTTGAGCCGTTTTTCACGACCAAGGAGGTGGGCAAGGGGACCGGGCTGGGCCTGGCCACCATTTACGGCATCGTCAAACAACATCAGGGCTGGATTGAAGTCGAAAGCGAGATGGGCGTTGGCAGCACCTTCAAGGTCTTTCTGCCCGTTGCCAGCAAAACCCGCAATCCACCCGTCGCGCCCGCGGTTGAACCCGGGATGGCCAGGGGTGGTGAAGAAACCATTCTGGTGGTCGAGGACGAAACCGGCTTGCTGGAATTGGTGCGAAACGTTCTGCAAGGCTATCATTACCGTGTTCTGGCCGCTTCGTCCGGTGTCGAGGCCCTTCGGGTCTGGGACGAGCAACAGGGCCGGATCAATCTGCTTCTGACCGATATGATCATGCCCGGCGGCATGACGGGCAATGATCTGGCGGCAAAACTAAGAAAACAAAAGCCCGCGCTCAAAGTGATTTATACCAGCGGGTACACTTCCGAATTGATGGGAAAAGATTCGGGGTGCAACAACACCTCTTTTCTGGCCAAACCCTATCTGCCGCTCCAACTGGCTCAGGCCGTCCGGAAATGCCTGGATGCCTCCCCGGAAGCCAAGCCCCAGCCCATTCCTGCGCCCGCGCCCGTTTTGTTATCGCTGCCTGTCTGAGGATTGCCGCGCCGGGAAATCCATTTTCAACTTTTGTTTGAAAATCGCCGCCGCCTTTTGCACCCTTGCCGCGTGAAACGGACAGGATTCATTGCATTTTTTTTAATTGCAACGCTGCTGGCCGGCTGTAAAAAACCGGCCGAGACCGCCCCACCGCCGCCGTCCCCCGGGAATTCAGTGCCCACCCATGCTCAGCCGAAATTGCCGACGACGAGAATTTATCTCGGCGCGGAAACGTTGGATGCTGAACTTGCGCTTACGGGAGAGCAGGAACAAACCGGCATGATGTTCCGCACCAACATTCAGGAAACCGACGCGATGCTGTTTGTGCTGCCGGAGCCGATTCGCGCGCCGAATGGGTTTTGGATGACCAATTGTCCCGTGTCGCTGTCCGCCGCCTACATCGGACCCGACGGCGTCATCGAGGAGATCCACCATCTGGAGAAGAATGACAACGTGCCCATTGTCGCCACCAATAACAATATCATCTTCGTCCTGGAAGTCAGCGACGGCTGGTTCCAGCGGCACAACGTCGGTGTCGGCACCGTCATTCGTTCCCAAAAAGGTTCGTTGACTGAAACATTCTTGCGGAATTGACCGTGGCCATCAGGCCAGGCTCACCGTTTTGCCGGTGTGCGCGGCTTCGTAAATCGCCATCATGATTTTCACGTCGCGCAGGCCTTCCTCGCCCGGCACCCGTGTCGGCTGGTTGTTCAAAATGCATTGCGCAAAATCATCCATCTCGGCGGCGAACTGGTCGATGGCCGGCAGACGAATTTCCTGCTTGTCGCTGCGGACTCCATGGATGCCGCCGTAGTTGAAGGCCGGATCCAGTTTGAACCATCCTTTTTCCGCACAAGCCGTGAACCGGGAGAGGCCTTGCGCCCCATATGTGGCGTTGCAATAAGCGAGGGCGCCGCCGGGGAATTTCGCCTGCCACACGATGGATTCCTCGACTTCCTTGAACTTCACTGGGTCGGTAACGGTGGTCATGGCCGATACCTCTGCTGGTTCTTCGCCCATCAGATAGCGCGTCGCCTGTAACGCGTAAATCCCCACGTCCATGAGCGGCCCGCCGCCGGCCAGCGCGCGGTTTAACCGCCATTGGGTCGGGTCGCCAATGGGAAAGCCGAAACTCGCTTCGATGATTTTAACGTCGCCAAAGACTTTTTCGCGCGCGAGGCGGGCGCATTCGAGATTGTTCGGCTCAAAGTGGAGCCGGTAACCGATGGCAAGCTGGCGGCCGGCCTGTTTGCAGGCGTCTATGATTTGCCGGCATTTTTCAACCGACACCTCCATCGGCTTCTCACAGAGAACGTGCTTGCCCGCCCTGGCCGCCTTGATGCTGTGCTCGGCATGAAGCGCATTGGGCGTAACGACATAAACGACGTCAATGTCCGGATTGTCCGCCATTTTTTCCATGTTGTCGTAGTTGTAAATATTCCTGTCGGGAATCTGGTATTCCGCCTTCCATTGCTCCGCCTTGGCGGGATGGCCGGTGACGATGCCGGCCAGGCGGCAATGAGCGGTCTTTTGCAGGGCGGGCGCGAGTTGATAAGTGCTCAAGCGTCCCAGGCCGGCGAGGGCGAACCCGATTTTCCGGTCCGGCCCGGCGGCGCGGACGCGTGAAGCCAAGGGTCCCGCCAACGACATGCTCGCGGCGGCCAGGGCGGTGGTTTTGATGAATTCACGGCGGGTATGGAATTTCATATTCACGTTATGAGATGGTTGGCGTTTGTGTTTACGGCGCAATCGGAAAATGACTCGCTGCTTTGGCGGTTTGCGGATTAAACTGCGCCTGATGACACGGAGTCAATCTGAAAAGCTTTTCGCCGAGGCGTTGAAATACATCCCCGGCGGCGTCAATTCGCCCGTGCGTTCGTTCCGCGCCGTCGGTGGCCGGCCCTTTTTCGTCAACCGGGCCAAAGGCGCGCGCGTCCGCGACGTGGACGGCAATGAATACATTGACTACGTTTGCACCTGGGGGCCAGCGATTCTCGGGCACGCGCATCCCAAAATCGTTGCCGCCATCAAAGCCGCCGCTCAAAAAGGCGCGAGCTTCGGCATTCCGAATCCTTCCGAAGTCACGATGGCGAAGCTGATTTGTTCGCTTGTGCCCGGGGTGGAGAAGGTCCGCATGTGCAATTCGGGAACGGAAGCGTGCATGAGCGCGATCCGCCTCGCGCGCGGATTTACCCGGCGCGATAAAATCATCAAGTTCGACGGCTGTTACCACGGTCATGCGGATTCGTTGCTCGTGAAAGCCGGCTCCGGCGCGCTCACGTTCGGGCAGCCCGACAGCGCGGGTGTCCCCGCGGCATTCACGCAACACACCATCGTTTTGCCGTTCAACGATATTGACGCGGTGAGGGCCGCGTTTAAGGCGAATAAAAATCAAATTGCCGGCATTATTCTCGAACCGGTTCCCGGCAACGCCGGGGTTTATCTGCCAAAACCGGGTTACCTGGAATTTCTCCGCGAAATCACCCGGACCGCTGGTACGTTGCTGATTTTCGACGAAGTGATGACGGGTTTCCGCGTGGCGCGCGGCGGCGCGCAGGAGCGCTTTGGCATCACGCCGGATTTGTCCACGTTCGGCAAAATCATCGGCGGCGGTTTGCCGGTGGGCGCGTTTGGCGGACGCGCGGACATCATGGATTGCCTTGCGCCAGGCGGGCCGGTGTATCAGGCCGGAACGTTGAGCGGCAATCCCATTGCGATGGCGGCCGGTATCGCAGCGCTGGAATTACTTTCCGAGGGGCGAACTCCGCGAGCCCTCGAATCAAAACGGCAAAAATCAGGGATTCATGTAACTCGCCCCTCCGAAACAAATGCCTACTCGCGCCTTGAACAGCTTGGCGCGCAAATGGAAACAGGGATGAAGCACGCCGCGAAATCCGCCGGTGTGCCCGTTGCCTTCAACCGTTGCGGCTCAATGTTCTGCGCGTATTTCACAAGCGGCCCGGTATGGAGCCTGGCCGATGCGATGAAGAGCAACCGTGACCGGTTCAGAAAATTCTTCCACGGAATGCTGGATAACGGGATTTATCTCGCGCCGTCCCAATTCGAGGCCGGTTTCATCTCCACCGCGCATACATTGAGGGACATTGACCAGACGGTCAAAATTGCGGCAAAAGTTTTGCGCCGATTGTAACTTTTTACTATCCTGTGCGTCTGATCCAGTGTTCCGCCGGCAAAATTGACGGGGGAATCTGGAAACGACCGAAATAGAATTTATGAAATCGATAAAACCATTGATTGTCGCCACGTTTGCCGCCGCCAGCCTGATGGTGTCGGGCCCCTCCGTCCAGGCACAGGGCGATACCAACGCTTCACCACCCCCGCCATCGCCCGGCGGTCCGCCCATAAGATCCGAAGGTGGACCGGGACCGGGAATGGCAAATCGTCAGGATTTCGACACGATTGCCCGGCAACTCAATCTGACGGACGACCAGAAAGCGAAATTCAAATCAATCATGGATTCCCGAGCGCAGAAAATGCGCGATTTGCGAAAGGACCCGGGTTTTGCCAGCCAGTCGCCGCAAGACCGCCGGGCCAAAGTGAAGGCCATTCAGGACGAAATGCGGACGCAAATGAAATCTCTCCTCACGCCCGCGCAATTTGACCAGTGGCAAAAAATGCCGTTTATGAACGCTCGCGGTGGCGGCCCGATAAATCCACCGCCGCGCAGCCCGAACGCCGGGGACACGAATGCGCCCGCGCCGAGGTCTGCGAATCCGCCGTAAAAATAATCTGTGGGGATATTGATACCGGGACGGCGCCTGCGCCGTCCCTTTTTTCGTTTTTGCCTGTAACATTTCCGCGACGGCCTGCGTATTAAATGACAGAATGAAAACGACCAAATGGCTCTCAATCACAGTGGCCGCCGCGTTGAATCTCGGCGGATGGATGGCAACCCCTTCGCTTGCCGCGGACGGCACGGCGCCGCATGAGCGGATTGCCCATCGCCTGGCCGAAAAACTGAATCTGACCGGTGACCAGAAAGCGCAGATTAGAGCAGTTTTGAAGGGCGAAAAGGACGTGCTCCTGCCGTTGCTCGGCCAAATGCACGACGCGCGAATAGCGTTGCGCGCAGCCATCCACGCCGACGGCGCAAATGAAACTTCCGTGCGCGCCGCCGCAGCCAGAGTGGGCGCCGCCGAGGGCGATTTGGCGGTTGAACGCATGAAAATTTACGGCAAAATCGCGCCCATCCTGACCGATGAGCAACGTCGCCAAATCTCTGATTTCGAGCAGCGCGCCGATACCTTTGTCGATGGCGTCATCGCGCGCGCCGGCGAACGGTTGGGCGACTAGACCGTGAACGAAGACGCCGAATTGCTGGAACGCATCCGCAACGGCGCGACGGACGATTTCGCGGAGATTGTTCGCCGTCATCAGGCCCGCGTCTTCGCCGTTTTGCATCGTTACGAGCGCGACGCGCACAAGGTCGAGGATCTGGCGCAGGAGACGTTCGTCAAAGCCTGGCGCGCTCTCAGCCAGTTCGACGCCCGTGCGCCATTCGAGCATTGGCTTTCAAGAATCGCCGCGCGCGTCGCGCTCGACCATTTGCGAAGGGAAAAACGGCGGCGGAACGAGATCGGACTGCCCGAACTGGGTGATGATGCGCTCGACTGGCTTCGCAGCGGCGACGAAAAGAATGAACTGGATGCGCGGAATGCCGCGGAACTGCTGGACCTGGCGATGCGCGAGCTTTCGCCGCTCGACCGCGTTGTCATCACGATGCAGGAAATCGAAGGCCGCAGCGTGAAGGAAATCTGTGAGACGACCGGGGCGTCGGGCGTGGCGGTGCGTGTGAGGGCGTTGCGGGCGCGCGGGAAACTGCGGCGCGCGCTGGAAAAATTGATGAAAGATGAAAATGAACAAAAACAAACTGAACCGTCTGTTTGAACTGGCGCGGAACGAACCCGCTCCCGCGCCGCCGGACGGTTTTGCGGCGGACGTGTTGCGCGCCGTTTACCGTGAGCCGCAGGCCACGACGTTGGAAACAACTTCGATTTTTGACCAGTTGAATTTGCTCTTCCCGCGGATTGCCTTCGCGGCGGCGGCGGTCATCGTCTTATGCGTCGCGCTGGATTTTGGCCTGACGACGGCGGGGATGCCGGGTCTGGACGAAGGCGCATCGCAGATTTCGGCTCAATGGCTTCTGACGCCGGAAGAATTTCAATTATGAAAACGTTCAGATTATTGTTGTTGGTCGGGCTGGTTTTTTTGGCCGGCGTGGTGGCGGGCGTGGTCGGTACGCGCATCGCCGTCCGCCACTGGGTGCGCTCGGCCATTCAACGTCCGCAAATGGTCCAGGCGCTGGTTGAACGCAGGCTGAACCGGCGGTTGGGCCTTGATGCGAACCAGCAGGTGCAAGTGCATCAAATCCTGACCGCTACACGCGGCCAGTTAAAAGGACTGCGGCAGGAGTATCGTCCGCAGGTCATTATGATTGTCAGCAATGCCGACGCGCAGATTTCCGTGCTGCTGACCCCGGCGCAACGGGAACGATTTGAAAAAATGAAGCGGGAAAACCGGGTATTCCTCCAGCCGGCGGAACCCGGCAAGTGACGGGTGCATCCTGACTGTCCTCGGAACGCCGAACTCCGATTCGGCAAGGTTCGCCGGGAATGGCCTGTTCGTGCCGATTCGGAGATCGGCGCTCCACGTTCCGCGATGCGGTGTGGGGACAGTGTCAGGATGGGCCCCGACTGACGGATCTGTGCAGATTCCATTTGAGCAAAGGCGTGTGACCGGCTATTTTGGCGCCGCACACGCGCGAGTAGCTCAATTGGATAGAGCGTCGGCCTCCGGAGCCGAAGGTTGAGAGTTCGACCCTCTCCTCGCGTACCAGCCTTCGCTCGGAGCGAAGCGGGGCGCGAAGGCGGGCTGGAATGTCTCAACCACCAACGCTCCGAGCTACGGCTGGCAGGCCAGCCTTTAAATGGAGAGCCAAATGGATGGCTATCATTACGTTTATACTCTGGAGTCACTTTCAAATCCCAACCAGATTTACACTGGTCAAACGCAAGACCTGAAACAACGTCTGAAGGAGCACAATTCCGGCAGGGTAGCTGAACCTCATTTTGCTTGTCTGTCATAACCGAAGGCGGGCCAACGTCACCCTGCTGTCGGCGAGCTACGACTCGGCAAGCAGACCGGTAAAGGAAGAAATGAGATTCTTCTATACCTTTATCTTCCAAAACGAGGTTGCGGAGAATACCTTCTACGGAGGCTTACGGTTTGCCCGTTGACGAATTCTGATGTTTGACGATGGCGGCCGCCATGGTGTTGACGTTCTGGAGAATCTCGCGCGCGGTCTCGGGATTGGCAATCTTCAGCCCGTACGTCTTGTCAATGGCCACTACCAATTGCAGGGCGTCCACCGAATCTAAACCCAGGCTGCCGGGGCCGAACAATGGCTGGTCGTCGCCGATTTCTTCCGGACGGATCTGGAGCATGAGGTTCTCCACCATCAACCGTTTGATGTCTTGCTTGAGCGCTGCTGTAGTATCCATTACAAAATCAAATCATTCACTCTGAGAAGCGAATCCTGCGATAAAATCGGCTTCAACGCAAGCCGGGAAGCAAATTGGGTAGTGCTCCGATTTGAATACGGCTCATTTCTTTTTCTTTCCCAGATACCAAAAAAACGAAGATGGTCAGTCCGCTTAAAATGAGTACGACAATCAACGGAACGAGCGCATCAAAATCACCAGATTTCATTTCTTCCCTTTCACTTCGGCGATTGTCACCCGAACGACGGTTTCAGCATGTCCTGATTTGAAATTATCATTTCTTTGCCACCAAGGACGCCAGTTTCTTTTCGGCTGTTTCCATATCCGGCAATGCCTGAGGGGTGGTTGGCTCCACTCGTTCTGCAGGCGAAGGGGACGCGTCCAATATCCTCGACTTTTCCGGATAGGCCCGGCGTGTCAAAAGTCCACCGCCAATCAGCCACCAACTGACGGCCAGATTAAAGGCGATGGGCAGAATCGCACTGACAACGTCGCTTTTGCCAGCCGTCTCAATTGCGCCAAAGTCCAGCAGTGACGGCACGGCGCTTAACCCGAAATAGAGGAAAACCAGCCCCAGGAGCCGGACGGCCAGGCCGAAGATGTCCTTGAATATGTCTCTTGGTTTCATGGCGCGCTGTGTCCATGGATGCTTGAATTCAATGCGTTCACCGTTGATGGTGAGTATAAACCGGGTCTGGACGTGTTCAAGCATCATCACGATTTGGAACAAGACGCAACTTTGCACTGGTGCCAGGCCGGCCAATGGCCTTGAAACGGAACGCCGCGTTCACGCGGCAGCAGGAAGCAAACAATCTCTGCCGTCCCGCCAAGCGGGACGGCGTTCCCGGGCGGTTTTGCGAAGGACTCATTTCGTCTTAGACACATCCGGCGGGATTCGCTAAATATTGACCGTGTTTATTGGATCGAACTCCGGTAGATCAATTTGTCCAGGCAGAAATGCAAGCTGGACACTCTTGGTTGTTTTCCTGGCTCTCCTGATCTTCCCGTTCGCGGGCCGGGCGCTCCCCACACGGCTCGTCCTGGGCCTGGATGGAGTCGCTTACCGCGACCTGAAAGCCTTGCAGGCGGGGTTCACCTACACGAACAACTGGGGACGACGGGTTCAGCGTCAGGCTTTCACTTCCGGTGAGGGATATTATCCGGTCAGCCATCTGGTCTCGACCTTTCCGTCCACGAGCGACGTCGCGTGGACCGACATTTTCGGCGACCGCCCGCTGCCCGGTTATCAACGCACGTATTTCGGCGCGGCAGCGAATTCACAAATCGTCCTCAACGGCATCACGACCACCATGGAGCATGAAAGCCAGATGAATTGGCAGTTGGCAAACAACGTGATGCGCACCATGGGTTACGTTTATCCGGTTCACACGTACGAATACGAAACGCGCCAGATGATCAAAGGTTTTTGGAACGCCACGAACAATGGTGGCAGTTATTACGTCTATATCCGCGCCACGGACGATGCCCAGCACCTGGATCGCGACATTTTCTCCATGCTTTGCCTGCTGGATAAACAGCTTCAGGAACTGCGCGCCCGCTACCATGCGCAGGAAGGACGTGACCTGCAAATCCTGATTCTCTCGGACCACGGGCATAATCACGCCGGCTCCGTCAAGCGCGTTCAGGTCGTCGCATTTTTAAAGGAGGCCGGATATCAAATTGCGGAATCCATTACGCAGCCAAAAGACGTGGTCCTGCCGACGACCGGGATCGAATCGTGGGTGGAAATCCACAATGCGCCGGCCGAGACCGAATCGCTGGTGCAACTGCTCACGCGTTTGCCCGGCGCGGACCTGGTGACGGCCCGGGACCCGAATCATCCCGACCGCTTCATTGTCATGAATTCCCAGGGCGAACGGGCCATCATCGAATGGAATCCCGCAAAGAACGTTTACCGCTATTCAATGCAGAAGGGCGATCCGCTCAACTATCGCCCGGCGGCCGAGGCGCTCGCCCGCCAGAAGCTGCTGGACGCCGCCGGTTTTGCCACGGCCGACGCCTGGATGGCGGCGACCCTGACCAATCGTTACCCCCTGGCGCTGGAACGGATTGTCGGCGGTCTCACGCGAGTCACCCTCAATCCCGCCACCATTCTCATCAGCCTGGACAATCAGTATGTTCACTCCGGCTGGCTGATGAAAAAAGGCAGCGACCTGTCAACCTTCGGGAGCACTCACGGCGGGCTGGACAATCTCAACTCCGACGGAATTTTGTTGAGTAATTTCACCCCCACCCGGGACACTTCCAGCGACCGGGTGGCCGGCCTGTTTGATGATTTTCCAGGATTGCTGAATTTTCGCGCGACGGATGATGGCGCCGAATGGGTCACCAAGGCGGAACAAGCCCGGACGCGGATTGGGCGCCAGCCATTTGATTGGGATTACAAGTTGCTGCCGGACAATGACGTTTTTCTGCGGGTCTGGTCGCCGCATTTTGTCCGCCTGGAGCTCAATGCCCCGGTTTTGGCGATCATCGAAAAAATCCAACCTTTCGCCAACGCGTCGAACCATCGCCGGGATGCCCGGCCGGTGGTTGCGCTTGGACGGCGCCTGACTTTCAATCATCCCATTTCCCTTCCAGACGGGCGCCCTTACGAAAGAGTCTATGCCCTCCCGCCTGATTTGATTCTGAAGCCGCAAGCCGGGTACCGGATTTCGGGTTGGGTTCGTGACCGGAACAAGAGCATCAACCTCTTTGAATTCACTTTCCACACCGACAACCGCGGCCGTCCGGCGGCGTATTAAGCAAATGGATTGATGGGGTTGACGGATGAATGGAATGCAACACTCATGCATCCATCACCCTATCAATCCGTTTATCCAGTACAGACGGTTCAGGGTTCAGTCGCCGCAAAAACTTTTCCTGCGCGGGCACAGACCATCTGGGCCACATACCGGCCGGAAAGCGCGGCTGACGGCAGTCCGCCGCCCGCCACTACCCAGTGGCCGGCCATGTAAAAATCCTCGAGCCCCGGCAAGGTATATGGGATGCGCCGTCCGAGAATGCGCGGCGTCGGCAGCCAGCCTTCGTAACTGCCCTGCCAGTTGCCGGTGTAGCGAACAAAAGTCGCTGGTGTGGCAATGTCGGACCGGTCCAGATGCTGAATCAAACCCGGAAAACGTTTGTCGAGAATGGCGATGATTTCCTGAGCCACACGCTTTTTCTCCGTCCGATAGCGTTGCGGATCGCCCTTCTTCAGGTTGATCCAAAACTCGTAGTCGGTTGGCAATCGGACCGTCATGACGGAAGTTCCTTCCGGGCATAGCGCTGATTCGGGACCGAACGTCTCCACTTCCAGACGGTCGTGCCGCGTTTGATCATCCACGCGCAGCGGTTGGGGCAGGGGCAGGTTGAGCGTGTGCGGCGCGTCCGCGAAGATTTTTTTTATACCCAACGAAACCTGGATGATGGCCGGAAACGGCAGGCAATTCTCGTACAGGAAACGGATTTTCTTGTCCACGTACCGGCCGTCCAACATTTTGAAAATCGTTGTATGACCGTCCGCGCAGGAAACCACCGTCGAGGCGGGAACGACCGTTCCATCGTCAAGGCGCACGCCGGTGGCGCGATTGTTTTCGACGATGACCGAAGCCACCCTGGCTTTGTACCGCACCGTGCCGCCGAGACGGGCGTAGCGGTCGGCAATCGCCATCGCAAAATCCCATGAACCGCCGGCGACGAACGCGCAGTTGTCGCGGGTTCGGAATGCCAGCACCATGACGAGCACCAGGGCCGACATGTGTTCGTTGCTGGCGATGGCGGTCAACGCCTGGCGCAGGAGATCGTTTTTGTAGCGCGCAAGGTAGGTGGTGATCGGCAGGTTTTTCCATCGCAAGATGACGGGTAACATCGGCAGGTAACGAAGGCCGGTCCGCATTTTTTCGCGATGCGTCATCAATTCCACCGGTTTGTCGAGCGGCGGTTCCAATGGCGCGCAACGGCGCGCCGCCCGCACCAGTTTGTCAATCAGGGCGCTGTCTTCCGGCGCGATGCGTTTGAATTCGCGCGCGAGTTTGTCCAGGTCCGCCGGCACGATGAGGGTGTTGCCTTTGCCGTCTTCGACCCGGAGGATTTCGTCGTTGGGGAGGACTTTGCGTCCGGCGATGGCCCCGAGTTCCTGCCAGATCTGGTGAAAGGCCGAAGGCGGCTTGGTGCCGATGAGCCAGCGCAGGCAACCGTCAAAGACGTACAGTCCGCGATGCCAGGACGTGCATAATCCGCCCGGGAGCAAGCTTGCTTCCAGAATTTCCGTCTGGAAGCCGTTCATTTGCAGGTAACAACCACAGGCAAGCCCGGCAACGCCCGCGCCGATGATGA
>Ga0265338_10003401_pt1 | contig 22465 bp, 19 predicted proteins | sample 42126metaG_FD_193579 | JGI IMG/M metagenome (GOLD analysis project Ga0265338, IMG submission 193579) | Rhizosphere microbial communities from Carex aquatilis grown in University of Washington, Seatle, WA, United States - 4-21-26 metaG | ecosystem: Host-associated > Plants > Roots > Rhizosphere... | reverse complement strand
AGATCGCGCGACATGGCGCTGGCGTCGCCGCCCGATCTCGTCATCAGCGACGTGCGCATGCCTGGCATCGACGGTATCGATCTCCTGCGCGCGCTCCGCGCGGCGCCGGCCACGCACGACGTACCGGTGATCCTGGTGTCGGCGCGCGCCGGCGAGCGCGAGACGATCGCCGGGCTCGAGGCCGGCGCTGACGATTTCCTGATCAAACCGTTCTCGGCGCGCGAGCTCATGGTGCGCGTTCAGGCGCGGCTGGACGTGATCGAGATGCGGCGCCGCACCACGCAGCAAGAGGTCGCCCTGGCCGTGCTGCAGCGGCACAGCGAGTGGACCGAGAAGCTGCTCGACTCGCTGCCGGTTCCACTGTGGTTGCTCGAACCGGAAAGCCACCGCGTGCTGTTCGCGAACGACGCCGCCCGGCGCATGACCGTCGACGCGTCGGCGCAAGGCGAGGACCTCGGCAAGCGCCTCGCGCTGGCCCGCCCCGACGAGGACGGGGGCGGCGCGCTCGACATCGGCGACGTCGTGCCCCACGAAGAGGGGGCGCGCGTCCGCGGCTGCCGGGTCGTCTCGATGACGTCGGAGGGCTCGGTGTGGTTGCTCGCCGACGCCGCACGCTTGCCGGCGCTGGCCGAGCACCCCGCGGTGGCGGTGCTGTCGTTGCGCGACGTGACCGAGCTCGTGCGGAAGGAGGACCTGCTCCGGTCGGCTCTGCACGTGCGCGACGAGTTTCTGTCGGTTGCTTCGCACGAGCTTCGCACGCCGATCACGACGTTGAGCCTGCAAACGGAGTCGGCGCTGCGGACCCTGACCGCTGCGCACGGTAACGGCGCCGACGGCGAGGACCGGATCCTGCGCCGGCTCAACGTCATCCGCCGACAGATCGTACGCCTCGAGCAGCTGGTCGAGGCGCTGCTGGATGTCTCGCGCCTGATGGAAGGGCGGATGCTGCTGACGCCGGAAGACGTCGACCTGGGCGCGGTCGCGACCGACACCGTCGAGTCGCTGTCGGAGACCGCGACGCACGCCGGCTCGACCATCAACTTGCGCTGCGCCTCCGGCGTCACCGGCCGCTGGGACCGTCTGCGCATCGGTCAGGTGATCACGAATCTGGTGTCGAACGCGATCAAGTTCGGGCGCGGCCACCCGATCGACGTCGACGTCGCCGCCGACGACGGCGCCGCCCGCCTGAGCGTGCGTGACTGCGGCATCGGCATCCCTTCGGAGCAACGCAAGCGCATCTTCGATCGCTTCGAGCGCGCGCCTGCCGAACGCTACTACCCGGGTCTGGGATTGGGCCTTTGGATCGCGAAGCAGATCGTCGATGCGTCGCGCGGCACGATCACCGTCGAGAGCGAGGTCGGCGTCGGCTCGACGTTCACGGTTCGGCTTCCGCGCTCGGCGTGAAGTCGCGCGCTTCGCCCGCGCGCGGCAGCAGCAACCGCAGCTCGCTCCCCTGACCCAGCTTGGAGCGCGCCTCGATGTAGCCGCCGCTCTGGCGCACGATTCCGTAGACCGCCGCCAAGCCCAGGCCGGTCCCCTTGCCCGCGTCCTTCGTCGTGTAGAACGGCTCGAAGATCCGCTCGAGCACCGCGGGGCTCATCCCGGAGCCGGTGTCCGCGAAGCGCAGCTGCACGTACGACGCCGCGGCCATGTCGGCTGCCGCGGACGCGTCGCCGTCGCCGGCGTCGGGCGGTTTGGCGACCACGTTCTCGGCGGCGACGGTGAAGCAACCTCCGTTCGGCATGGCGTCGCGCGCGTTCGCCGCCAGGTTCAGGAACACTTGCTCGAGCTGCGCCACGTCGATCTCCACCGGCCAGATCCCGGGATCGGCGGTCGTCGTGAGCACGACCTTGTCGCCCAGGATGCGCGCGAGCAACGGTCGCACGTCGGCCATGTAAGCCGGCAGATCGACCAGCTCCGGCCGGTGAATCTGGCGCCGCCCGAACGCGAGCAGGCGATGGGTGAGCTGCGCGGCGCTCTGGGCGGCGTGCTCGATGACTTCGAGCGCGCCGTCGGGGTCGTTGGCATTCGGCAGCGTCTGCCGGATCACTTCGACGCTGCCGAGGATCGCGGTGATCAGGTTGTTGAAATCGTGGGCGATGCCGCCGGCCAGGCGCCCGATGGCCTCCAGGCGCCGCGCGCGGTGCAGGCGGTCCTCGAGCGCCGCGTTCTCGCGTTCGGCGCGGCGCAGCTCGGTCACGTCGCGCCCCTCGGCGATGAGCAGCACCACCGAGCCGGGGCATCCTTCGCGCACCGGTTTGAGCGAAAAGTCGATCGACCGGCGCTCGCCGCTGCTGTGCAGCTGCGTCGCTTCGAAGCGCACGAACCGTCCCTGCGCCGCTGCTTCGACCGCGGCTCGCAACCGTTCCGGCGACGCATCCGACTGCGTCCACCATGGCGTGTCCCAGATCGGCCGGCCGCCGAGCGCTTGCGCCGCGTGGTCGTCGAGCCCCGCGAAGTCGAGCGCCGTGCGGTTCGCGATCAGCAGGCGGCCCTGCGGATCGAGCAGACCGATCAGCTCGAAGGTGTGATCGATGATGGCGCGGAACTGCTGGCGGATGTCGCGCAGCGCGCCTTCGGTCTCGCGCGCGCGAGCGCGCAGCGCGCGCTGGCGATCGGTGACGTCGCGCAGGACCAACGCCCGACCCAGGTGGTGGCCGCGGCGATCGTGTAACCCGGTGACCTCGACGTCCAGCACCCGGCTCCCTCCTTGATGCTTGCCGGACTGAACCTCCGCTGGGCCGTCGACTTCGAGCTCGCAGCGGCCGCACTTGCCGGCGCAGGCGTCGACCAGGATCGGCCAGCGCGCAAAGATCTTCACCACCGACTTGCCGATGGCGTCGCCGGGCTTGATGCCCAGGTGGCGCTCGAGAGCCGGGTTGGCGTCGACGATGCGGCCCATGCCGTCGCAGACGACGATCGCGTCGGGCAGGCCGGCGACCAGTGTGTCGCGCGCCAGCGGCGCCAGATCGAAGAGCCGCGTGCGGAACAGGCCGTACGCAACGATCAGATCGGCGACGCCGAAAACCAGCGGCGTGGGATCGCGCTGGCCCAGCACGCGCACGCGAAACGAGAGGGCGACCATCGCGGCCATCGGCGGCAGCACCAGACCGACGAACACGAACAGCATCTGCCGCAGCTGCGCCGCGTGCTCGCGCACGACGCGCCGGACCAGCAACGCCGACGCGGCGGCGATCGGCAAGAACCCGTAGGTGGTCAGCGCCCAGTCGAGCCACGACAGGCGGTAGTCGAGCGTGACCAGCGGCAGATCGTAGCGCAGGTGCGCGTCGGGGTGAACCCAGCGCGGCGCGACGACCTCGACGATCAGCGCCGGCATCGGGATCAGCAAGAGCAGCCACCACGACACGCGGCGCGGCGGCTCGCCGGCGTACGCCGTGGCGAACCAGAGGCTCCCGACCGCGACACCGATGCCCGGCCACCACTGCAGCCCGTCGAAGACCATCTTGCTCTCGATCGACGGCGCCACCAGCTCCGCGACGTTGAGCGCGGTCCACAGCGCGTGCGAGAGCGGGATCGAGGCGAAGGCCAGCGCCGCCGCGACGCGCGTCCGCCGCGAGAACGCGGTGATGGCGGCTACCGCCGATACGACGGCGGAGACGGCGAAAGGGACGACACCAACCGTTCCCATGGTCAGCGCGCTGACGTCTCTATCGCCAGTTGGTCATGTCCTCTTTGCGGCGGCGGCTCACATCGGGCCGCACGTCTGCAGCGCGACGTCGCAGCGATAGCTGGCGTTGGCCGCGCGGATGGTCACGCCGTCGAGACCGACCTCCAAGATGACGTTTCCGTCGGCGCGATCGAGGCTGACCTCGACATGGGGATAGTCGATCACGAAGTCGGCCTCGCCTGAAAACGTGCCGCCGCTCATGGTGCCGATCTGGCCCTGGATCTGCACCAGCACGCGAGTCTCCGCGACGGTGGTCGGCACCGGTCCGTAGAAGTAGAGACCGATCGCTCCGTCGAGGAGGATCTTGAGCTCGAGGACATCGTCGACGACGATCTGGTTCGTCGGCTGAATGCGGCCGTGGCAATTGCTGGCCGACGCCACCAGCGCGCGACGGAGGACGCTGTTCTCGGCCACGGCGGTCAGCGAGATCGTCCCGTTCTCCGCGGCGTTCGCGGCGCCGGGCGGATCGTCCCAGCCGCGACAGGTCTGGGTGAGACGGATCGACGCGTCGACGCGCGGATGGTTCAGGTTCGCGGTCGTGCTGGGATCGCCGGGCACGCCGTTATCGTCCAGTTGCTCGCGCAACCGCGTCATCGCTTGTGCGAGGAAATCCGGCAGCCAGTCGAGGTGTAGCTCGGCCAAGCGTCCCCGCGCGGCCGTGACGACGTCGTCGATCTGCTGAGGATCGATCGTTCCAGTCGGCGCCTGATACTTCGCGACCAGCGCGTCGAGATCGGGTCCGGGCGGCAGCGGCAACGGGCCGGGACCGCAACCGGCGAGCGAGGCGACACATACGGCGAGCGTCGGCGCCGCGAACGCGAGGGGGAAGGCCAAGCGTGACATGTCGAACCGAATATCGGTTCGATCTGCTGGCTCAACCAGCGCGTGATGTGCGAATACCGAGTGGTCCGACGAAAGGAGGTTTCGGTTTCGGTTTCGGAACCGTATCCGGTTCCATGTGTCCCCATGATGATGCTGCTGCTTCCCAGCGTCAGCGCTACGGTGCACGTCGACGTCAACCTGCGTCGCGGATTTTTCGTCGCTGGCAGATCGTGATGGAAGCGCGTACTCCTATGCTAGCTTCATCTCAATTTTCAGATGCCCACGCTTATTGACGCATTCATAGGTGCCCGCGATCGTCACGACGCCGTCGCAGTCGCTTCGAATGACGGTGCCGACAGCGCGCGCGGGATTCGGTGTCAGTCCTCGTTCGCGACGCTCGAAGCGATCCTGGCCGAGCTGATCGCGCGCGGAAACGCGGCTCACCTGGACCTGCGTTTCAACGCCGCGCTCTTCGCGGCCCACCTCGGTCGTTGCGGCGCGCCCGTCGAGACCATCCCTGCGGCGACGATTCACGCCGAGGATCTGTATCTCGCGGCGGCGGCGCTTCATGGTGATCTGGAGGCCGCCGCCAAGCTGCGGCGGCTCTATCGCGCGGCCATCCTCGGCGCGCTCGTGCCGCTCGATACGTCGGCCCCGTTCGTCGACGACGTCGAGCAGCGGCTCTGGGACGCGGCGCTGGTGGCCCGCGCCGGCGCGTCGCCCGAGCTCGCCGCCTACACCGGTCACAGCGCGCTCGCCGAGTGGGTCGCGAGCGCGGCGCGCCGGATCGCGCAGGCGATCCGTGGGCGTGATGCCGTCGACTTCCGGGGGGCGCTCACGCAGGCGCTGGTCGGCCTCGGGGACCGCGAGCGCATGATCTATCGACTGCACGTCGCGAACGGCATGACCGTCGAGATGATCGCCAGGGTCTACCGGGTCAGCGACGCGACGATCGCGCGCTGGCTCGCCAAGGCGCGCGACAGCGTGATTCGCGAGACGCAGCGCCTGCTACACGAAGAGGTCACGTTGTCGGCCGCGGAGTTCGAGTCCGTGGCGGCGCGGGTGGTGAGCCAGCTGGACCTGAGCGTCTCGCAGATCCTGCGCGATCGAATGTGAGCAACGGTCGCGCCGCCATCGTGGCGGCGCGCGCGTCAGCGTCGGTCTGCGCGACGCGTGCGGGGCGGATTCCCTGGTGCCCTAGATACAAGCGCCCAGCACGCAATGCGCCCCGCCGGTGCACGCCGGCAGGGCTCCGCACTGGCAGGTCCCGGTCGCCGAGCAATTGTCGGCGGTGGTGAGATCGCACGCCACACACGTGCCGCCGCCAACGCCGCAGGTGGCGAGCGAGTTCGGCGTGCAAACGCCGGTCGCGCAGCAACCGGTGGGGCAGCTGGTGGCGTTGCAGGTGCAGGCGCCAGCGATGCACACCGAGCCGCTGCCGCAGGACACCTTGCCGCCGCACGTGCAGGCGCCGCTGGTCGGATCGCAGCCGTCGCTGATCGTCGCGTTGCAGGGGACGCACGCGTGGCCACCGACGCCGCAGGTAGCGACCGCCGGCGTGCGGCAGACGCCGCTCGCGCAGCACCCGTTGGGACAAGACTGCGCGTTGCAGACGCAGGCGCCGCTGACACAGACCGTGCCCGCGCCACACGAGGGGGACGCTCCGCACTGACACTGACCCGTGCTGGCGCAGTTGTCGGCGTGCGACGGATCGCAGGCGATGCACGCGGCACCGCCCAGGCCGCACGTCGCCGTCGACGGTGCGGCGCAGGTCGAGCCCGAGCAGCAACCGCCGGGGCAATTCGTGGTGTTGCAGTTGTTGCAGACGCCCCCGGAACAGATGCGCCCCGCGCAGTCCTGGCAAGCCGCGCCGCCGCTGCCGCACGCGTTGTTGGCCGTGCCCGCGACGCAAGTCGTGCCCGAGCAACAACCGTTGGGGCACGATGTCCGATCGCAAACGCACGCACCACTGACGCAGCGCTGGCCGGTGCCGCAGGGCGCGGCCGTGCCGCACTGGCACGTGCCCGTCGTCGAGCACGTGTCGGAGCCAGCGCCGCAATTGATGCAGGCGCTGCCCGAGACGCCGCAGCTTGCGGGCGCGGCGGTCTTGCACGTCGTGCCCGCGCAGCACCCGCTGCGGCACGAGAGCGCGTCGCAGATGCACGCGCCGCTGACGCATCGCTGGCCGCTGGCGCAGGCGGCGCCGGCCCCGCACGAGCACGCGCCCGTCGACGAGCAGCCGTCAGCGACGGCGGGATCGCAGGTGATGCACGCGGCGCCCGCGGAGCCGCAGCGCGCCAGCGAGCGCGATACGCAGGTCGCGCCGTCGCAGCATCCGCCGGGACACGAGGCCGCGTTGCAAACGCATTTGCCGCCGACGCAGCGCTGTGCGGTGTTGCAAGCCGGCGCGGAGCCGCAGGAGCAGGTGCCGGTCGCCGAGCAGTTGTCGGCGCGCGTGGCATCGCACCCGATGCAGACCGTGCCTCCGCTGCCGCAGTTGGTGAGCGACGGCGGATTGCAGACCGCGCCCGCGCAACAACCGCTGGGGCAACTGGTGGCGTTGCAGCCGCTGCAGTGACCCGCGGTGCAGGTCTGGCCAGCGGGGCAACTGGTGCACGCGCTGCCACCGCCCCCGCACGATGTCACGCTGTCGCCGGTCAGGCACACGCCGGCCGAGCAGCAACCGCTGGCGCACGACGTGCCGTCGCATACGCAGGTGCTGGCGGCGCAGCGTTGCCCGGGCGCGCAGCCGTCGCCAGTGCCGCAGCGGCAGACGCCCGCCGCCGAGCAGTTGTCCGAGCGCGCGTCGCACGCGACGCAGCTGGATCCGGCGTTGCCGCAGCTGGCGACCGAACGGGTGGAGCAAACGTTGCCGCTGCAGCATCCGCCGGGACAGGACGTGCCGTCGCAGGTGCAAAGTCCGCCGTCGCAGCGCTGGCCGGCGGCGCAGGCGGGCGCCCCGCCACACGCGCAGGTCCCGTCGGCCGCGCAATGATCGGCCTTGGTGACGTCGCAGGTCAGGCACAGCCCGCCTTTGGCGCCGCAGTTGCTCAGCGATGGGGCGTTGCAGAGATTGCCGCTGCAGCAGCCGCCGGGGCACGACGTGGCGTCGCACGTGCACGCGCCCGCGGCACAGCGCTGGCCGTCGCCGCACGGCGTGCCGCTGCCGCAGCGGCAGGCACCGGCGGGCGAGCAGCTATCGGCTTTGGTCGCGTCGCAGGCGATGCACGCGTTGGCACCGGTGCCGCACGCGCTCAGCGATCGCGGGTAGCAGGTCGATCCCGAGCAGCAACCGCTGCCGCAATTGGTGGGGTTGCAGTTGTTGCAGACGCCGTGGCTGCACCCGCCGGTCGCGCACGACTGGCAGGTGAGCCCGCCGCTGCCACATGCGGTGTCGGCGTTGCCGGGCATGCAGACGTTGCCGCTGCAGCAGCCGCCGGCGCAGCTGGTGCCGTCGCAGGTGCAGGCGCCGGCGACGCAGTGCTGGCCGGCAAGGCAGGCCGCGCCCTGTCCGCAGGCGCAGGTCCCGTCGGCGGCGCAGCTGTCGCTGGCGATCGGGTCGCAGGTCACGCAGGGCGCGCCGCCGCCCCCGCACGTGGCTGCGCTGGGCGTCGAGCAGACGCCGGTGGCGCAACAGCCGTTGGGGCAGGTCATCGCGTTGCACGCGTCGGCTCCTTCGCGCCGGCACGTCGACGAGCAGCCGTCGCCCGACATCGTGTTTCCGTCGTCGCATTCTTCGATGCCCGAGCGCACGACGCCATCGCCGCAGATCGCGGGCGCGCCCAGCGTCAGCGTGAGGTTCACCAGTTGCCCCAGCTGCACGGCGACCGCCTGCTGATCGCTGCCGACGATCGACGCGCCCGCCAGGCCGTCGACGCGCAAGAGCACGGTCATCCCCGCGAGCGTGCTCGGCAGCAGGAGCGCCGCCGTCTCTTGCCCGGTGGTGAGCGGTCGCGGCGGGTTGGGGAGCGAGCCCGTGGGGAACGCGGGCTCTCCGCCGATCGTTCCAGAGATCTGCAGCGACGTGAGATTCAACCCCGGATCGTAGTGAACGGTGACGTTCACGCCGGTGGCATCGGATTCGATCAGCGTGGTGTGACGCCGGCAAGACGACGCGCCCAGGGATGTGGCGGCGATCGCGAGCGCCAGAAGTTGCGGCAGCTGGGGAGGTTGCCGGAGGCGCATGCGTGTTTAGCGCCGATCCAGCGTGCCGACGCTGCCCGACGGTTCGGCCAACCGAGGATCACCGGTCGCATAGTAGGCGACCGCGCCCGCCGCGAGCGTGGCGCCCACCATCGCGGTCCAGAACCACCAGCGATGCGTCACCGGCGTCTCGCGTGGCGGCCGACTGCGATCGGACGCCAGCAAAGACGGAGAGTCGCTGGCCGGGGTGTTCGGTTGCGATAGCAACGCAAGGCGCGTGGAGACGGTCTGCGGCGGCCGCGTCGTCGTCGATGCCATCGGTGGCGCGGCGAACCGTGCGGCTGCCGCCGCCGCGGCCGTGCGCTGGCGCTCGAGCGCCGTCCTGCACTCCGTGATCAGATCCTCTGTCAGCGCGCGTTGGTCCGGATCGATCTTCGGCTGCTCGCGAAGATAGCCTTCGAAGAAGAAGATCGCGCGTTCGTAGTTGCTCAGATTGCGATGGCACTGGCCGAGGTTGAAGAGCAACGCCGGCGCGGGATAGAGCTCGTAGGCGTTGCTGTAGTCCTCCAGCGCTTGCTCGAAGCGCGCGAGCTTGTAGTCCAGCTGTCCCTTCTTCACTTGCGCCCGCGCCTGCGCGCGAGCGTCAGAGCGAGAGCCGCTGCCCTTTGCGTCGGTGGAACCGCTGCCGCGAGGAGGTGCTGACGGCGCGCCCGCGGCCGAGACGCTGACCAGCAGCAGCCCCGACGCCAGCGCCCACCCCCGCAGCCCGCAGCTCATTCGAAGGGATCCAGCACCCCGTCACGGTCGAGCTTGGCGTGACGGCGCTCGTTGAAAGGTGGTGGCTCGGTCGCCGCCGCTGACCTGCGAACGATCTTGTCCGCTGGCGCGGTCAAGCTGCGCGCAGGCGTCGGCGGAGGGGGCGCAGGCAGTTCCGCGGGGCGCGCCTTGAGCGTGCTGACGAGCGTCGGCATCGGCGTCACGCTCGGCGGCGGCGCGCCGGCTGGCTCGATCGTGAACGCCGATCGCGAGCCGACGATCGCCTTCCGCAAGGGATGCGGTGTGAATCGCGCGCGCAGCCGCGCCTCGGCGGCGGCGATCCGCGGCGTGCTGGCCAGCAGCGAGCCGCTTCCCATCCAGATCCATGCGGCGATGACGGCGACCAGCGCCGCGGCGCCGGCCAGCTCGATCGGCCTGCCCCGGCGCACCCTCCGGCGTTCGGCGGTGGCGCGGCGATGCGCCGGCAATCCGTCGAGGATCGCGCGCAGCCGCTCCTCGACCTCCTGGATGCTCTGCGGGCGGTCGCGCGGCTCCTTCGCCAGGCACGCGAGGATCAGCTCCTCGAGCGCGGGCGGAATCTTGCCTGCGGGGTTGAGCATGCTCGGCGGCGTGGGTGTCACCGTCAGGTGTTGCACCATCACCTCGCGCGCGCTGCGGGCGATGAACGGGCGCCGCCCCGCGAGCATCTCGTACAGGATCACGCCGGTCGCGTAGACGTCGGCCAGGTGATTGACGACCTGCCCCAGCGCCTGCTCCGGGGCCATGTAGTCGGGCGTCCCGACCACCATGCCGACGGTGCTGCGGAAAGTCGCCGCCTCCTCGAACGTCGCGTTCAGCTTGGCGACGCCGAAGTCGAGCAGCTTCACGAAGTCGGGCTGTCCGCCGCGCTCGATCAGGAAGATGTTGTCCGGCTTGAGGTCGCGGTGGACGATCCCGGCGGCGTGCGCGGCGCCGAGGCCACTGCACACCTGCATGGCGATGCGCAGCACGCGCTCCGTCGACAGGATGCCTTCGCGTTCCTGCACGCCGCGCAAATCATGACCCTGGAGCAGTTCCATGATGTAAAAGCTCGGGCCGTTCCGGCTCTCGACGAAGTCGCTCACCTCGATGATGTTCTCGTGACTGATGCAATTGACGGAACGCGCCTCGGCGAAGAAGCGCTTTACCGCTTCCAGGTTCCCGGAAAACTCCGACCGCAACACTTTGAGCGCGACGCGACGGCCGAGGCGCACGTGCTCGGCGACGAAGACCCGTCCCATGCCGCCCGCGCCGATCTGCTGCAGCAGCCGATACGAGCCCAGGACGGCGCCGATGGGATAGGCGCGCGCGGTGTCGGCGCGGCTGACGTCGTCGGTCCGGTGAGGAACGCCGCCGCCATCATCTTCGGTGATGACGAGATCGTCCTCGTCGCCGCCCGATAGCGCGGCGCCCGGATAATCTAGAGCGAGTGTGTCCACAGTGATTCGTGAGAACCATAGTGTCGGATTCGCTCTCCGGAACCCCGCGGGCCACGAAATCGAGGGAACGGCAGCTAGAACAGGAATTTCAGCTCGGAATGAACGGTGGGGTATGCGTACACCCCCTCGGCGAGACTGGTGACGGAGATGCCGTAGCGCATCGCCAGCGCAAATGTATTGATGAAATCGGCCGCGCCGTGGCCGACCAGGTGGGCGCCAACCACGCGGTCGGCCGTACGATCCACCAGGACCTTCGCCCACGCGAACTCCTCGGCGTAGGTGCGCGCCGACCGCCAGGTGCGCATGTCGTTGACGCGGGTCTCGAACGTCAGGCCGCGCGCACGCGCTTCCTCCTCCGTCGCTCCGACCGACGCCAGCGCCGGCGTGGTGAAGACCACGCTGGGGACCGAGCGGTAGTCGGGCGCCGCGTGCTCGTCGCGAATCAGGTTGCGTGCGACCAGGCGTCCTTCGTAAGTCGCCAGCGCCGACAGCTGCGGCTTCCCGGGGACGGCGTCGCCCGCGAACCAGACGTCGGGGTTGGACGGGCTGCAGTGCGCCTCGTCGAGATGGGGCTGCATGCCGTCGGTCTCGATGCCGGCCGCGGCCAGGTCGAGCCCTTCGAGATCCGCGGTCCGGCCCGCGCCGTGCGCCACCGCGTGCACGCGCAATTCGCGCGGCGTTCCTTCGACGAAACGGATCACGTGCGTGCCGTCGGGTGCCGCCTCGATCGACTGCACCTCGACGCCGCTGCGCACGTCGATGCCGCGCGCGGCGCTGGCTTGCACCAACCAATCGACGGCGCCGGCGTCGTGCCCCGCGAGCACGCGCGGCGCGGATTCGAGCATGGTGACGCGCGCACCGGCCCGCGCCATCACATGCCCGAGCTCGAACGCGATCACGCCCGCGCCCACGAACGCGACGGACGGCGGAAGCGCGCCCAGCTCGAGGAGATCGTCGCTGGTCAGCAACCGATCCGCGCCGGGAAACGCCAGCCGCCTCGGCACCGAGCCAGTGGCGACCAGAAACTTGCGCGCGCGCACCGGCTCGGCGCGCCCGCTGACGGCGACCGCGTGCCGGTCGACGAAACGCGCGCGGCCTTCGATCACCTCGATCCCCCGGCGCGCCAGATCTTCCTTCATCGCCGCGGCGACGCCGTCGACGAACGTGCGCTCGCGCGCGATCAGCGCCGTCCAGTCGAGCACGGGTAAATTGCTGTCGGGTGCCGGCGGCCCGAGACGAAGCGCCTGCGGCTCGAGACGAAGCGCCTGCGGCTCGAGACGAAGCGCCTGCGGCCCGAGACGAAGCGACAGCTTGTCGGCGCGCCGCACGAGATCGGCGGCCTCGCTCGCCGCGGCGAGCACCTTCTTGGGCACGCAGCCGCGCAACGGGCAGGTGCCGCCGACGTCCCGCGATTCGATGATCGCCACGCGCCATCCGGCGGCGCGCGCGACGCTGGCGCATTCCTGTCCGGCGTTCCCGGCGCCGATGACGATCAAATCGTACTCGTGGGGCTGGCTCATGCGCAGGGTATAGCAGCGACGCGACCACGATTGCGAGGCAGACCCTACGGCCGCTCGACCGAGGCCCGCGTCCCAGGCAGCCCGTTCAGTCGATCTTCCGACGGGCAATCTGCGACACCAGCTTGCTACGGGGGGGGACGCATGGAGGTCGGCTTCTTCGAAACCATCGCGCGCGATCTCAGCGGCAAGGGTCAATTCAGGCTGATCCTGCAACCGCTGGCGGCGTTGATCCTGGGCGTTCGCATCGGGATCGCCGACGCGCACGCCGGCAAGGCACCGTTCCTGCACCGGCTGATCACGCACCGGCACCAGCGCTGGACGATCTTCAAAGAGTCGCTCTCCGACGCGGTCCTTCCGCTCGTGGTCGCGCTGGTCATGGACAGCGTGCTTCAGTTCATCACGTTCGGACGCATCCGGCCGGTCGCGGCGCTGGTGGTGGGCGCGTTGCTGGTGTGGCTGCCCTTCGTCGTCACGCGCGCCCTGACTAATCGGATCTGGACGCACTTTCGTCGAACCCGGCCGCGGCCCGCGTGACGGTCCGGCCACCGCACACGCTCGTTGATCCGAGGCGCTCGCGAGGAGGAAGATCATGGAAGGAACCGAACCCGCCAAGAATGGGGCTGCTCCCACGGTGGCGCCCACGCCGCCCCGCTCGGCCAATCAGCTGTCGGGACGGCTGGGCATCGTGGTCGACGGCAAGACCATCGCCGTGCTTGGGTTCGACGGCGGCGGCGCGACCCAGCTGCCGGCCGAGGGCGAGACACGCGCCAACGTCTTCATCACGAGCATGGACGACTTCCAGCGGATGGCGCGCGGCGAGCTGAACCTGGTGGTCGCGTCGCTACGCGGCGGCCTGTCGTTGCGTGGCGACGTCGGCTTCGCCGTGCGCGCGCTGCGCGCGCTTCAAGCCGGCATGCCGGTCCAGGGGTTGGGCGAGCCGTCGGCGCCAGCGAAGACAAAGGAGACTGACCATGTCGGCGGGAAATGAAGTCAGCATCCTCGACGGCAACACCTTCGTCGTCAGCGATCGGCGTGGCGACATGGACGCGACGCCCACCGAAAATCACGGCCTGTTTCTGAATGACACGCGCTTTCTGTCGCGGTGGATCTTGACCGTCGACGGCCTGCGCCCGACGCTGCTGTCCGCCGACGACCTGGCCTACTTCCGTGTCCAGTTCTTCCTCGCGCTCGCGACCGGCACGATCTACGTCGATTCGCACCTGTCGATCGTGCGCCGGCGCTCGGTGTGCGACGGCTTCCGCGAAGATCTGGAGATCGTGAACCACGATCGGCAGCCGGTCACGCTGCGGGTTCGTCTGGAGGCGGCGTCCGACTTCGCCGATCTCTTCGAGGTGAAGGACAAGCTGGCGAAGAAGGGCGAGCTCTATCACGAGGTCGAGAACGGACACCTGACGCTCGGCTATCGCCGCGAGGGATTTCGTCGCGAGACGATCATCTCGTCGAGCATGCCGGGCGAGGTGCGCGAGGACGGCCTGTCGTTCGAGGTCTATCTGGAGCCGCAATCGTCCTGGTCGACGTCGCTGGACGTCTCAGCGATCTTCGTGCGCGCGATCCGCGATCAGAAGCCACGCCCGTGCGGGCGATTGCGCGACGAGGAACAGCCGGAGCTGGGCCGGAGTCTGGCGACGTGGCTCGACGGGGCGCCCCGCCTGGTGGCGTCGTGGGAGCCGCTCGGCCACATCTACAAGCGCAGCCTGATCGATCTGGCGGCGTTGCGCTTCGCCACCGGCGTCACGCCGGGCGCGCTGCCCGCCGCCGGGCTGCCCTGGTTCATGGCGGTCTTCGGGCGCGACAGCTTGATCGCCAGCTTCCAGGCGCTGCCGTTCGCACCCGAGCTGTCCGCGACGACGCTGCGCACGCTCGCGCTCTTCCAGGGCCAGAAGGTGGATCCGTTTCGCGACGAGGAGCCGGGCAAGATCATGCACGAGCTGCGGCTCGGCGAGCTGACCGCGTTCGAGGAGCGGCCCCACTCGCCGTACTACGGCGCCGCCGACGGCACGATGCTGTTCCTGATCCTGATGGAGGAATACGTGCGCTGGACCGGCGACCGGGCGCTCGCGCGCGACCTGGAAGCCGAAGCGCGCGCCGCCGTGGCCTGGATCGATGAGTACGGTGATCGCGACGGCGACGGCTACGTCGAGTACGAGCGGCGCGACGCCGAGACCGGGCTCGACAACCAGTGCTGGAAGGATTCGTGGGACTCGATCGCGTTCGCCGACGGCACGATCGCGCCGACGCCGCGCGCGACCTGCGAGCTGCAAGGCTACGCCTACGATGCCAAGGTGCGCATGGCGCGCCTCGCGCGCGAGGTGTGGGGCGACCCGGGCTGGGCGGCGGCGCTGGAGCGGCAGGCGGCGGATCTCAAGCTGCGGTTCAACCGCGACTTCTGGATCGCCGAGCGCAGCTTCTTTGCGCTGGCGCTCGATGGGAAGAAGCGCAAGGTCGACGCGCTGACGTCCAATATCGGCCACCTGCTCTGGAGCGGCATCGCCGACGACGACAAGGCGCGCAGCTGCGTTCAGCACCTGATGAGCGACGATCTCTTCTCGGGCTGGGGCGTGCGCACGATGGCGGCGACCGAAGGATCCTACAACCCCATCGGCTACCACGTCGGCACGGTGTGGCCGCACGACAACTCGATCATCGCGTGGGGGCTGCGCCACTACGGTTACAAGGCGGAGAGCGCAATGATCTGCCGCGCGATGCTCGAGGCGGCGAATCTGTTTCGCGGGCGCCTGCCCGAGGCGTTCGGCGGCTATCCGCGGCGCGAGACGCACTATCCGGTCGAATACCCGACGGCATGCAGCCCGCAGGCCTGGGCCACCGGCGCGCCGCTCTTGTTTCTGCGCACGTTGCTGGGGCTCGATTCGGACGGCCGGCACCTGATCGTGGACCCCGCGATCCCCGAGCCGCTCGGCCAGATCGAGCTCCTCGACCTGCCCGGCTGCTGGGGGTTGATGGATGCGTTCGGGCGCGCGCGCGAGGCGACGCGCGAGCCGACGCCGCCGCGCACGCCGGCGGGCGCCAGCGAGGCGAGCTGACCCGCGCCCTCCCGGCCACGGCAACCTTCTTGGAGGAGCTCCACGCGACGAGCCCCTTCCGTCCCGGACCGCTGGGTCCCCCCCCTCGCGTCACCCGCACAGCTTCCGTAGCGCCGCCTCGCTTTGATCCCGCTCCGATCGACGACGAGATGTGACGAATCGTGAGAGGTCTGACCTAGGTCAATTTGGGCGCCGTCCGCACCACGCAGCGAAAGCCGAGGTGGCAGGTCGACGTGTCGATGGCTTGCGCCATGCGGGCCGCCGGGCGGTAACGCCGGCAATAGTTCGGGGCGCACAGGAACGATCCGCCCTTCATGACCTTGCGCGGAATGTGCACCTCGGGCGTGCGCGGATCGAAGCTGTCCTCTTGCTTGCCGCCGCGCGGATTGCGGATCGCCGAGCAACAGGTGTCGCCCGAGCGGTGGCGCGCGGTGTACCAATCGACGGTCCACTCCCAGACATTGCCGATGGTGTCGTAAAGACCGAATCCGTTGGGCGGAAACGAACCGACCGGCGCCGTCCCCTCGAATCCGTCGTCGCCAATGTTCTCGATGGGGAACTCACCTTGCCAGGTGTTGGCCATGTGCTGGCCGTCGGGGAACAGCTCGTTGCCCCATGCGAACTCGGCGCCGTCGAGATCGCCGCGCGCCGCGCGCTCCCACTCGGCTTCGGTCGGTAACTCGCGCCCGGCCCAGCGCGCGTACGCGGTGGCGTCGTTGAACGTCACATGAACGACCGGGTGATCCTGACGGTGCTCGAGCGAGCTCTGCGGTCCTTCGGGGTGGCGCCAATCCGCGCCGGCCACGTAGAACCACCAGTTGAAGTGATTGCGCAGATCGACTCGCTGCTGCGGCTTCACGAACACTACCGACGACGGCACCAGCAGCTCGGGCAGCGCGCCCGGGTACAGGCTGGGGTCGGCGGGGCGCTCGGCATCGGTGACGTAGCCGGTCTCGGCGACGAAGCGCGCGAAGCGCGCGTTGGTCACCGGATGGCGTTCGATCCAGAACCCGTCGACCGAGACTCGGTGCGCGGGGGCTTCCTCCGGGTAGTGGCGGTCGGATCCCATCATGAACGATCCGTCGGGGATCCAGACCGTGTCGTCGACCAACGGGGCGCTGTCGACCATCGCCATGGCGTCTCCTCCGTTCTGCGCTGGAGACGACGAAAATAGGTCGCCGATGCGCGCGCACCATGCCGCGCGCGAGTTTGCAGTGCGCCGCCCACGAGAGGTCTCTCGATTGTTCGGAAGCGCCCACGACGCAGATTGCGTGGCGTCGCGAGGCCCGCCTGCCGCGACCGACTACTCGGAGGGGATCATGGCTAACGAGAACGAGCAACCAAAGCGCAAACCCAACGTCGTCTTCATCATGGGCGATGACATCGGGTGGTTCAATATCGGTGCCTACCACCGCGGCATCATGGCCGGCCGCACGCCTCATCTGGATCGCATGGCCGCGGAAGGGACGATGTTCACCGACTACTACGCGGAGGCCAGCTGCACCGCGGGGCGCGCCAACTTCATCACCGGGCAGCTTCCCATTCGCACCGGCCTGACCACGGTCGGCCAGGCCGGCGCGCCGCTCGGCATCCCGGCGCAGACGCCGACGATCGCGACGGCCCTCAAAGCGATGGGCTACGCGACCGGGCAATTCGGCAAGAACCACCTCGGCGACCGCAACGAGTTCCTGCCCACGGTTCACGGGTTCGACGAGTTCTTCGGTTACCTCTATCACCTGGACGCGATGGAGGATCCGGCGCACCGCACCTACCCGCAGCAGCTCAAGGACCAGGTGGGACCGCGCAACATGCTGCACTGCTGGGCCACCGACATCGACGACCCGCACGTGGATCCGCGCTGGGGCAAGGTCGGCAAGCAGCACATCGAGGACGCGGGCACGCTGTACCCGGATCGCATGCGCACCGTCGACGACGAGATTCTCGACCACACCTTCCGCTTCATCGAGCGCGCAAAGAACGAGAACAAGCCGTTCTTCGTCTGGCTCAACCCGACGCGCATGCACGTGGTGACGCACCTCTCGGAGAAGTACGACAGCATGCGCAACTCCGAGAACGGCTGGAGCGTCTACGAGGGCGGCATGGCGCAGCTCGACGACATCGTCGGCTCGTTGGCGCAGAAGCTGAAAGACCTGGGGCTCGATGACGACACGATCGTCGTCTTCACCACGGACAACGGCGCCGAGAACTTCACCTGGCCCGACGGCGGCCAGACGCCGTTCGCGGGCGGCAAGGGCACGGTGCTCGAGGGTGGCTTCCGCGTGCCCTGCATCGTGCGCTGGCCCGGCAAGGTGCCGGCCGGAAGAGTCGAGAACGGGCTCATGTCGGGGCTGGATTGGTTCCCGACGCTGGTGGCGGCGGCCGGCGATCCCGACATCGCGGAGCAGCTCAAGGCCGGCAAGCGGATGGGCAGCCAGAGCTACCGGGTCCACCTGGACGGCTACAACCAGCTGGACCTCATCACGGGCAAGGGCCCGTCCAGGCGCAACGAGCTCTACTACTTCGCCGAGGGGACGCTGGGCGCGGTGCGGCTCGGCGACTACAAGTACCGCTTCATCGATCAGCCGGGAGGCTGGCTCGGCGGCACGGTCAAGGTCGATTGGCCTCTGCTCAGCAACGTGCGTCTCGACCCCTTCGAACGCACCGGGATGGGGCAATCGCTGCTGCAGGCGACCTGGTTCACTTACGAATTCTGGCGCTTCGTCTTCGTGCAACAGGAGGTCGCTCGCTTTGCGCAGACCTTCATCGAGTTCCCGCCGGTGCAGAAGGGGGCGTCGTTCAACCTCGAAGCCGTCAAGGAGCAGGTCCAGCGCGCCATCCAGGCGCACTCCGGGCAATGACCATGCTGCGCTCCGTGTCGAGTCGCGGGTCCGACGACGCCGGCATCGATCGCGACGCCGCGGCGCTGCTGCTCGACATGGAGCGGGCCATGCACGTGTCGGCGCTGCCGGCCGACGTGCTCGAGGAGCGCGTGCGCGAGATGGCGACCGGGCTCGGGATGGCGGCGGAGATCTTCACGGCGCAAAGCTTCACGGCCACCGAGCTTCGCGCCGGCAAGCAGACCTCCGTCGAGATCCGGCGCATCCCGTTCGACCCGCACTGGAATCTGACGCGCATCGCGGACCTGCTCGCGCTCGCGCGCGCCGTCGCCGAGCGGCGGATCCCGGTCGGCGAGGCGCGCGTGCAGCTGAGATCGATCACGTCGCGCGGCACCCGCTACCCGAAGTGGCTGGTCGTGGTCGGCTACGCGGTCTACAGCGCCGTCGTCGCGGTGCGCGTCGGCGGGAGCTGGCGCGAGATGGCGGTGGCGCTGGCCATCGGCGCGCTCGTCGGTGGAATCCACTTCGGCACGCTGGCCAATGACACCGTCGATCTGGAGAAGAGCTTCATCGGCTCGCTCGCCGGCGCGCTCGGCGTGCTGGTGGCGGCGCTGATCTTGCCGCCGTTCGACGCGGCCCGCGCGCTCTTCGGAGGCGTGACGTTGCTGGTCCCGGCGATGACCATCACCATCGGCCTGCACGAGCTGGCCAACGGCGCGCCGGAGTCGGGTGCGGTCCGACTTTTCCACGGGATGTTGCGATTCCTGATGCTCGCGTTCGGGATCGCGGCGGCGCTCAACTCATGGCGGGTGGTCGGTCCGTTTCCGTCGGACGCCCCCATCGCGGCGACGCCGCTCTCCCACGCCGTCGTGCTAGCTGTGGTTGCCGTCGGAGGATTGGCGCTGGTGGTTTGCCTGCAGGGCCGTCCGACGAACGCCGGGTGGGTGGTCGCCGCTGTGGTGATCGCCTACGGGAGCCAGGAGCTGACGAAGATCTGGTTCGGCCCACGCGGCAGCCCCTTCATCGCGGCGTTCGTGCTGGGCGCGGCGGCGCATCTGCACCGCCGCTGGTCGGGCCGCTCGATGGCAACGATGATCGTCCCTGGGTTGCTGCAGCTGGCGCCGGGATTCCTCGGCACGGAGGCGTCGTTCAAGCTCCTCCGGCACGGCGCCACCGCCAGCGACGCAACGTTCTTCGACGTCATGCTGGTCGCGCTGCAGCTGGGGACCGGCCTGCTGATCGCCGAGTTGCTGTTTCGACGACGGGCGCCCGAGCGGGCGCGGGCCGCCGCGGTCGCGTCATGAAGTCAGGCCGACGTGGAGGCCGGCGCGCGCGCGCCCATCGCGGGCGGTGGAGCGGGCGACCGCCCGCGCTTGCCGCTGCGCGAGCCGCCGGAATCATTCGATCGCCGCGCCAGGCGCCAGAGCACGCCCAGCACCAGCACCGTGGCCGCGCCGGCCAGGAACGCGATCGCCAGCGCCGCGAAACCGAGCGAGCGCTTGACGCCGTCGATGAACGCGACCGCCGCGCGGGTGCTGAGGTCGGCGACGCGGCGATCGATACAGGTCGGAGTCTCCGGATCGCAACCGGCGAGCATGGCCGTCATCGCGCCCTGAGCGGCGCGCGCCGCGGATCGTTCGGCCAGCGCAGTGATGCTCTGGGCGAGCGGTCCCTCGCCGTCGTCGCCGAGATCGTCGGTCAATCCTTGCGTGAGCGCGCCGCGCAAGCTGTCGGCCGCGTTGGTCATCACGGCGTCCATCCGCTTCTTCTGTTCTGGTTCGTTCAGCTCGCCGATGACTCCCCGGGTCGCCCGACGTGCGACGGTCTCGGCCGGACGCTGGCCGGGCTCGGGCGCGACCTGGCGCTCGAGCTCGGAAAGCGCGCCCGATGTCGTCTGGCTGCCCATGCGGTGGGCGCACGCGGACGAGGTCGCGAGCCAGGCCAGGAACAAGCAGAACCGTCCACGCGCGATCAACGGGGCAAACCCTCGCGGCCCAACCTGAGCCTCCGTTGCCGATTCCACAATCAGGTGGTGCCGGGCTCGGGAATGCGACCCATGTTCGATTGTGGGAACGGAGGATCCGAAACGCCGTTCCACGACGCAATTCAATGAGGTGAACGATGGACAATCAGGTCAAGAACCAGCTCAACAAATGGGTGCTGATTGCCGGCATGGCGGGCGGTGCGTTGGTGACCGCCATGATGGGCACGGCCGGCGCGGCGCCCACCACCGAGACGAGCGAAAGCACGTCTCCCAACGGCCACGAGCAATCACAGCTCACGCACATCACGGCCACGGTCACCGCGATCGATCGCAGCGAGCGCGGCTTGACGTTGAAGACCGACGACGGCACCGAGGCGACCATCAATGTGCCGGCCGACGTCAAGGCGTTCGACAAGCTCAAGACCGGCGACAAGGTCGACATCGACTATTACGAATCGCTGGCGGTGTCGCTCGCACCCACCGGTGCCAAACCGACTGCATCCGAGCGGCATGGCCGGTCGGTCGATATGGGCGGTGGGGTCCGCGGCCGCGAGATCATGGTGACCGCGGAGGTGGTCAGCGTCGACCCGAGCGCCAACACCGTGACGTTCAAGGGACCCAAAGGCAATTTGCGGACCATCCACGTCACCAACCCGACGTTGCAGGAGAAGCTGCCGTCGTTGAAGGCGGGCCAGGTGGTTCAGTTCGACTACACCCAGGCGACCGCCGCCACGATCCGCCCGGCCAAAGAAAAGTAGTAGCAGCGTGAGCCTCCGGAGCGGGGGTGCGCGGGTAGGGCCCCGCGCCCCAGGCGTCGTCGGCGTCGCCGTGCTGGTGTCGGCGGTTTCAGGAAGCCCGGGCTTCGGGCCCGCGACCGCCGGCGCCGAGGAAACGGCGGCGCCGTCTGCGTTGCAAACGGCGCCGTCCCCATTGATGGCCGCGCATTCGCCCACCGAAGGTTTCTTTCTGGCATCGCCCGACGGGGAAACGCGCCTGCGCATCGGGCTGGATGCGATCTACAGGTTCGAGCCCCGGACTCTGAACGGCGATTGGCAGAACCGCGATGCGATCTATGCTGTGCGGCCGTTCCTGAGCGGAACGGTGTTTCGCCGCTGGATCCGGTTTCTCACCGAGGCCGAGCTCGCGCAGAATCCGCCGTATCTGCTGTATTCGTACCTGGAGCTTCGCCCCCGCGCCGAGATTGGCGTGCGCATCGGGCAGCAGGATGGGCTCATCTCGCGCCACGAGAACTTCGGCGTGATGGGGACCTTGCTCCCGGAGGCCGACGTCGTCGCCGAGTACTTCTGGACCGGGCGGGACAAGGGCATCACCGTCTTCGGCGCATTGGCCGACGACCGCGTCGACTACTATGCCGGCGTCTACGGTGGCTCGCCGCTGCGGCAATTCACGACCCTGGCCGGCAACTACGTGCTCGAGGCGCGCACGACCATCAATCCGATGGGGCGGATGCCCGACAGCGAATTTGCGTACGCGCTGGCGGACGCTTCGTCAACCTGGCGCATCTCGTTCACGCTTCAGGGCTACTACGGCAAGGTCGAGGAGGCGACCGAGAACTTCGACCCCAACACGTTCAACTTCCAGCCGACCGCATCCGGAATGACCGACCGGCGGGGCGCGGGGGGTGTCGATGTCTGGCTGCTCGCGGGACCGGTGTCGGTGTTCAGCGAGGCCTACTGGCGGCGCACTGACCCGGCTGAGGGGGCTGCGTATACGTCGATCGGCGCCTGGGGACAGGTGGACGTGCGCTGTGGCCGCGGCGGCTCGACGCCGCCGTCCGCGGCAGCTGGACGAACCCCAGCACCGATCTCGCCGGCGATCGCTTACTCGCCGGCGAGGTCCAGGTGGCCTGGTACGTCGCCGCGCCGACGCTGATCGTCAAGGTTCGCTACGGCCTGGGCGAACAGCATTCGCCGGGCAGCGCTGCGCTGGGCGCCGTCGCGCTGCCCGCCGCCGTCGGCCGCACTCAAGTCGGGACGCTGCAGGTCAACCTGGCGCTGTGACCACGGGCTGGCGTCCTGTCTCAGACAGGAGACTAGCGCGGCGGGTTCACCACGACGTACGTCACCTGGGAGCCGGAGTAGCGCGGCTGGTACCAGGTGCTGCCGCACTGCTGGTAGGCGACGTTGCCGACAATGACGGAGCTGCACGACGGCG
>Ga0265338_10003400_pt1 | contig 22466 bp, 12 predicted proteins | sample 42126metaG_FD_193579 | JGI IMG/M metagenome (GOLD analysis project Ga0265338, IMG submission 193579) | Rhizosphere microbial communities from Carex aquatilis grown in University of Washington, Seatle, WA, United States - 4-21-26 metaG | ecosystem: Host-associated > Plants > Roots > Rhizosphere... | reverse complement strand
GCCAATCTTTTCGTCCAGCGTCATCTTCTTAAGGAGCTCTTCCACCCGCGCATCCAGTTTTGGATCCGCAACCCCGGTCGCCCCGCCTCGCATCTCCCGTGCGGTCGTGCCTCCCGCCTCCGCCCAAACCAGAGCGTTCCCTGAAATGGCAAAAAGCGCAGCAAGAAGCAAAGCGCAAGCTTTGCGGCACCATGAATTTCGGTTCGAAACGGAAATACGTAAATCAGGAAGGTTCTTGCGTCGTGCTGGGACCCGCATCGGGCGTACCTCAAAGAATATGATTTTGGCTTAACTAAATCGGATTAGTGAATGATTACCGCCATGTATGAAATACGCTTTTCCGGCCGATGTCAAGGGTAAGTAAGCATTTACTCCGTGATCTGTCCTTGCCCCATCGGTTTCATTGTGCGAGACTGCGCTCCGTGGTCACGCGAAAGTCGAAGCCCAGTAGCGACGGAACGGGGCGCGCCGCCCGTAAACCGATGAGTTTGAAAAAACTGGCGGAGTACCTCGAACTCTCCCCCGCCACCGTTTCCCTCGTCATCAACCGTTCCACCGTCGCCGATTCCATCCCTCAGGAAACCAAGGACCGCATTTTCGCCGCTGTCCGCAAATTCAAATACCGTCCCAACTTTTTCGCTCGCTCCCTGCGCACCCAGCGCAGCTTCACCATCGGAGTCATCGTTCCCGAGGTGAGCGACGGCTATTCCGCTTCCGTCATGAGCGGCGTCGAAGACTATCTCCTGCAAGAGGGATATTTCTACTTCGTCGCCAGCCACCGCCACCGCGCCGATCTCATCGACGAATACCCGCGCATGTTCCTCGAGCGCTCGGTAGATGGCTTGATCGCCGTTGACACACCATGGCATTTCAACCTCTCCGTGCCCGTTGTTACTGTCTCTGGCCACAACGACGTCAAAGGCGTCACGAACATTGTGCTTAACCACCAGCGTGCGGCCGAGGTAGCGTTAAAGCACCTTTTCCACCTCGGACACCGCCAGATCGCCTTCATCAAAGGACAGGAATTCAGTTCCGACACCCAGGTCCGCTGGTCCAACATCGAGTGCGCCGCTCGCCATCACGGCATCACGATCAACCCCAGCCTGGTCGCGCAACTCGAAGGAGATTCGCCCTCGCCTCAACTCGGATACAAAGCCACCAAAAAGCTCCTCGCCTCGGCCGAACCGTTTTCTGCTCTCTTTGCCTTCAACGACATCTCGGCGATGGGTGCGATCCGCGCTCTGCGCGAGTCCGGACTGCGCGTTCCCGAAGATGTTTCGGTCGTCGGTTTTGACGACATTCAGAGTGCCGCCTACCAGAATCCTGGTCTGACCACCGTCCGGCAGCCCCTCCGCGAAATGGGACGCACCGCCGCCGAGATTCTCCTCAAGCGCATCAACCGCCCCGGATCGGACCTTCACGACCGCTACACTGTCGAACCCGAATTAATGGTGCGCGAGACCACCTGTCCCGTGTCAGGCGGCAGACAGCGGCCGTAGTTTTGTCGGTGATCCGCGTCACAACTCGAGTCGGAAATTTGTCCAAATCCGTACTGAATTCCATAGTTATCCTCCCTATTTCCATACTTTTCAAAGTAGGCAACGCCGGTGCGTTAAGTCCTTGACTGTCATATTTCCAAAGTGCTATAAGCAGCAATTGGAACATTTACTAAATCGCTTTTTCAGAGATTTAGTAAGCGTTTCGCAAACAGTTCATAAATGTTGGAGAATTCCTGACCGGCACTTTTCCACTCGAGGAGATTTCATGAAGCGTTCGAGTTTGGCAGTCCATGTTGTACTGCTTGCTCTTTGTATTTGCGTATCAACCCCCTTCCTTCACGCTCAATACCGCACCTCCATTCAGGGCGTGGTGACAGACTCCACCGGCGCAGTGGTTCCTGGAGCTACTCTGACACTGACGAATCCAGCGACCAACCAAACCCAGGTCAGGACAAGCGATGCAAGTGGAGTGTTTAACTTCAACGCTCTGCCAGCGGCTGTCACCTTCAAGCTGGAAGTGGAGAAGACGGGTTTCGCGAAGAAGATTCTCGACAATGTCCAGCTAATTCCCGAACAGTCGAACGCACTTAACATCGAACTGGCTTTGGGCACTGCATCGCAGACTGTCAACGTCGATGCATCGGCGACTCCGGCAATCGATACCCAGACGGCGTCGCTCCAGGGCAGCATCTCCAGTAACCAGATTCAGCACATGCCGTCTTTCGGGCGCGATGTGTTCCAGTTGATCCAGTTGGCGCCGGGTGTCTTTGGAGATGGCTCCCAAGGAAGTGGTGGTGGGAATTCTGCTCTGCCTGGAACACAAGGACCCGGACCCACAGGCGGCAACACAGGCATTTTTGCCACGGAAAACGGCCCCGCCGCCTTGGCGCATGGTGGCCAATACGAAAATAACAGCATCAGCATCGACGGCATAAGCACCGTCAGCGCGGTCTGGGGCGGAACAACCATCATCACGCCCTCTGAAGACTCAGTTCAAAACGTACAGGTCGTCTCCAACGGCTACGATGCTGAGGACGGTCGGTTCAGTGGCGCACAGGTCAAGGTCACTTCCAAGAGCGGAACCAATGACTTTCACGGAAGTCTCTTTTTCTTTACTCATCAGCCGAACCTGAATGCCAAACAGCGTTTCAATGGTCAGGGCAACCCTCTCCTGAGAGATAACAATAAGTACAACCAGTTCGGCGGTAGTATTGGCGGCCCAATCTGGAAGAATAAGGTCTTTGCCTTCTTTAATTATGAGACTGTTCGCCAGCCCCTCGGGACCATTACAGGGAGCGGGTGGTATGACACGGCGGCCTTCGATGCTTTGGCTCCCGCCGGAAGTATCGCCTCGACCTATCTCAACTTCCCTGGCAATGCTGTCGTTGGCACAATCGTGCCTACTGCGACGTGCGCAACTGCCGGCCTGACGGAAGGCGTAAACTGCATCACAATCCCAGGCCAAGGCCTGAATATTGGCAGGCCCCTAACGACAGGGCTGGGCACGCAGGATCTTGGTTGGACCGGAACCGGTAACCCCGGAACGGGCGGCGACGGACTCGGTGGCGCCAACAATCTTGATCCGACCACCGCTGACATCGCGAACTATACGACCCTGAACCCAACTACATCTACGAAGGTTCAGTACAACGGCCGTCTGGATTGGGACGTGACAGGCAAGGACCGCCTTGGGTTTGCCATTTACTGGGTTCCGCAGTCGTCGAGTTTCCTTAACGGCAACCGTGGGTACGATGTTTTCCATCACTCGCAAATTAATGAGGCCTACTCCCTCATTTGGAATCACACGTTCTCGCCAACCTTCCTGAATGAAGCTCGCTTCAATGGCGCCGGATGGCACTGGAATGAAATCAAAGACAACTCGCAGTCGCCGGTCGGCCTCCCTGCCGACAGCATTGGTCAAATCGGAAGCATCACGGTAAATTCTTTCGGGCCGAACGTCGGCAGCATCCTGGACCAATGGACTTACAGCATCAAGGACGTGGCGACCAAGATTGTGGGACGCCACACGATTAAGTTTGGCGGCGAGCAGACTCGCCTTTTTTACTTAAATGACTGTGCTGGTTGCGGAGTGCCCAGCTATAACTTCTTCAACCCGTGGGATTTTCTCAATGATGCACCGAAGAACGAAGGCGGGGGTTTTGATCCTACCAGCGGTTTCCCGACCACGTTGCGCCAGGATGACCGCCAATCCATCTGGGGCTTCTTCGGCCAGGATGATTTCAAAGTCCGCTCGAATCTGACCATCAACGTCGGCCTTCGCTGGTCATACTTCACGCCAATCCGCTCCAAGCAGGACAACCTGTTCGTAGCGAATCCCGGCGTCGGGGCCAACTTCTTGACCGATCTCACCGTGACTAAGGGAGGAAATGGGTGGCATGCTCAGAAGGGTAACTTCGGGCCCAACTTTGGCTTTGCCTGGAGCCCCGAGAAGTTCCATGACAGACTTGTAGTTCGCGGCGGCTACGGACTCAGCTACAACCAGGAAGAAATCGCAATTTCGGCTAACATTGCGTCAAATCCGGGCCTGGTAATTTTCCCGAGCTTCGACACTAATTCGCCGCTAACGATCAATCCTGGAATCATTTACGCCGTTTCGTCGGATGTTCACAACCTATATGGCTATCCGGCGAACCCCAATACGGTTTCGACCTTTGGCGCGAATGGATTGCCCACTACTGGATCTGTTGGCGTCAGCATTTTCCCGCGCAACCTTCCCACCATGCGTACCCATCACTACTCGGTCGATACGCAATATGATCTGGGTCACCAGTGGGTCATGACGCTGGGCTATCAGGGAAGCTTATCGCGCAACGCATACTTTCATTCCAATCCGAACGCGGCTCCTGCCGCTCTCGGCTATCAGCTGAACCCGCAAATTGGCGGTGGCGATAACTGGGGTGTCAACGGTAGCGGCAACTACAATGCGCTGCTGACTGAAGTGAAGCACCAGTTCTCGCATCAGTTTATGTCTGATGCTCAATTCACTTGGTCCAAGAGCATGGATACCAGCTCCGCACCTTACTCGGAACAGATCTACCCCTACAACCCCAGTCTGAATTATGGACGCTCCGATTACAACGTTGGTAAGGCGTTCAAGCTCTACGGCATGTGGCAGCCGGTGTTCTTCCACGGTAGCAATGGCTGGATGGAGAAGGTTGCCGGCGGCTGGTCTCTCAGCGGCATCTGGAATTGGCACTCTGGATTCCCATGGAATCCTACGGTGAACGTCAACGGCGGAAGCCTCTATTGCGGAACATGCGGTTACACGTCACTGATTCCGATCTACCTGGGCGGCGCGGGAAACAGCACCAGCAACGACCAGTTCAAAACGGGATCGAACTATCCAAACGGCGGCGCTGCGTATTTCACTGCGCCCAGCTACACCGCCTACAGCGGATCCAGTTTCGGGAACGCAAACCCTGGGACTGGCTTGAGTCGCAACACGCTCACGGGCCCGGGATATCGCGATGTTGATGTGACGATCGCGAAAGCTTTTGGCCTGCCTAAGATGCCGGTGCTCGGAGAAGGCGCGAAGCTCGATTTCCGGATGGATATTTACAACGTGTTCAACAATCTGAACTTCAACCCAACCAGCATTTCGAACAACATTGCCAACTCGAACTTCGGAGAGGCAACATCCGCTCTTGGGGCTCGAACCGTGACACTGTCAGCTCGGTTCAACTTCTAACCTCGACTATCCTTAAAGGCGCACCCGAATTTCGGGTGCGCCTTTTTTCGTTGCCTAGTCGAATGGACGCACCCCTTCAATCGCGCCCACCACTAGTTTTCTTCATCACAAAAATCGCGTACGTGCGTCACCGACTCGCAAGCCCGACCGGCGTGAAAATGTTTTCAGCATTGGGGGACGTGGGAGTGTGCCCACGCCCGCGGCTTGATCCTTGATAACAAAAGAGGCCAATGAGGCTCAAGTCCTTACTTATGAAGACTTTGCCTGTAAGTACCGATGGCTCAAGACTTTATGAAGCGTTGGCGCCAAAGTCTTGATTCTAATAGACCGGATTGGGGGGAGGGGTGGGGGTTACCTGGTACCGAATTAGTGTTTGTGAGGTTTTTCTGATTCCGTATGAAACCCAGCCTTCTCCATCCCCACCTGCGCCTCTTTATTCTTCATGAACGTCTTCCACACCAGGCCGGTGCGATGATTCTCGGCCATCAGCATCGTGATTCCGAGATCGATTCCGAGGACGTCCGAGTTATACCAGTCAGTCAGCGGATTGAACGCGTCGACAAAGCCGTATCGCCCCCAGGCCTTGCCGTAATGTTCCCGGATCGTTCGCAGCACCTTGATGCAGTCAGGGTAAGCAAATGCGAGCGAGCCTCCTGCCGCACATGGCACGATGCTCCCGTCCAGACGTCCCATCCGCGGAGGCCCGCCCCAACCCTGGTAGCCGGAAGCGGAGTCAGAGGAACTGATTCCCCACAACCCCTCGCTGTAGTCGGGGAACTCGTCGCGAAGGGAAAGACAAAACAGCTTGTGCGCCTTGGTGGCTTTCACCGAGTTTTCAAAGTAATCGGTGAACGCGTCGCGTTTGTGACGGAAATCAAACCAGGCCTGCGAGTACTGGTGCGTGAACAGCGGATCGTTGCCCGAAATGTATTCAATGCCCTGGAACTTGATGACCGGACGCTTCCACGCCTTCCATGTCTCTTTTGGAACCGGATGCGTCGGCGATCCGAGCGCCAGCAGGTAGATCATCATGAGCTCGCAGTAGTGATTCCAGCGTCCGTCGATAAAGCCCGACTCGGGATGCCAGCCCATCGCGAACGTGTCACCACCATTCAGCATCCACTGCCAATCGACGCGTTCGTAAATCTTGGTTGCGAGGACCTGGATTTCCGGATCGGCAAAGTGCTGCCGCGCCGTCAGGACCCCGCAGAGCAAAAGCGAAGTGTCGATGGACGAGATCTCGCACCGGCCCTGCCGCTCGCCGCTCTCCAGGTCAATGAAGTGATAGAAGAACCCGTGTTCATGCGGAAGCTTCTGCCAGAGGAAACTCAAAGTTGCGCGCACGCGTTCGACAAGTTCATCTTTCTTGCGGTAACCGCGCGCATCGGCAATGCAAAGTCCTGTCAGTCCGAACCCGGTCGCTGCGATGCTGGCCATCCTCTGCGTGTCGTTCCCGTTCAGCAGCGCGCGATCTTTCACTTGACCGGTTGTCGCGCTCGCTTCATTCCAGAAAAATTCAAAGGCGGCCCGCTCGATCTCCTCGAGCAGGGCATCGTCGGAAGCTGCATAGGGGACCTGCGGCGGCTCTGCAAATGCCGGTCTCTTGGGCGTTCCAAATGCGAGAGGGGCGAGCGGCACGGAAGCGAGTCCCAGGGCGGTGGCACGCAACAGTTCTCGACGGGTGAATCCGCCTTCTTTGGTTGGAAAAACACCCATCGCTGCCTCCTCCGGCCAGTGCTTTTTGAAATGATACACGGCTCTTGCTGTGGATCAGACGCAACCCCAAAACCGGTGGTAAACTGCGTCGTATGGCTACCAAGAAAAAGAAGGCGAAAGCAAAAAAAGCGACGCACAAGAAGCCCAGGAAGCTGTCTAAAAAGGCCGCTCCGAAAAAGAAACTAAAAAAGAAAAAGGCGAGTTCGAAAAAGGCAGCCGCAAAAAAGAAAGCGCCTGCCCGGAAGAGAGCTCCAAAGAAGACTCCTGCGAAAAAGCTGGTAACGCGAAAGGCGCCCGCGTCCCAGAAAGCGGCTCCCAGAAGGAGATCCACTCCGGACGATGAGAACGTCGGCACTGCTCCCTTTGTGAGGGAAGGCCTGAAGGCTCGTTCGGGTGGGCAGTCCGGAGACCTGCAGGGATTGTCGAACCTGGAGGGCGCCGATTCGGAGAGCGTGGACGAGTTGATCGAGGAAGGGAACTCGTTTGAAGCCAGCATCGTCAAGGGTGTTGAAGACGCCGGTGACGACGGCGAAGTGCATACCCACGAAGTGCCGGAAGACGACGTCCCCGACGAGTATCTCGACAAAGACTAGAGACCTCAGAAGAAACTGTAGAACATCCCGCCGATGTCGACACCGGCGGGATGTTGCGTCTCTGGCACTGTTCGAACGGAAAGCTCTGAATCAGCCAGCCTGCCATTCTTGCCTTCCTTTACGGATTCACCCAGATGCGGGAACCCACGCTGTTGTTCAGCGTACTCGGATCCGCTACGCCTTCTCCGCGAAGCAACGCCGTGGCAAAGGTCCAACCCGACACGCTGGGGAGCACCGTAATGTTGAACGTCGCCGTTCCGCTCACAACCATGTGTCCGACCTTGCAATTCACCAGCGTTGCGGAGTGCGTGCATTTCTTGGTGGCCGAGACAAACGTGACTCCCTGCGGAAGCACCAGGCTAACGACCACATTCTGAGCGTCGTCATCTCCGATATTGAAGGCCGTCAAGCCATAGGTGATGGGAACGCCGACTTGGGCTGGATTTGGAGTCGCGGTCAGTTCGACCATCACATCGGCGATACCGACTCCCGTGACTGTGCTGCCACCTTGGATTGTCGCCGTATCGTTCGCGCTGTCCGAGGCATCGGCTTCGACAAACAGGTTTCCGACTGCCGTCGGATACACCACGACGCTCGCCGCAGCCTGACCTCCGTTGCCGGCAATGTCGCCGACCTGGCAAGTTGCGTAGAGCGGGCCGTTGTAGGCAAACACGCAAGTCCCAGGGTTGGATGAAATCGGCAGCTCCGTGTAGGGCATCATGAACGTGACAACCACATTATTTGACTGCCCGATACCGTTGTTCGTCACCGTTGCGGTGTAGGTGATCCGGCCTTGCGCATCCGTTTCCGATGTTGGAGTCACCTGAATGCCGATGGACAAACTTGCTTGAGCCCATGCGGTATTCACCATGAGCAGGTTTGCGAAAAACAACATGAGTCCGACGAGGCACTGTTTAGCGACTAGATGAGACATGCTTCCTCCTGAATAGCGATTGAATTGCACACCAACGTCTCTTGGGGAAGTCACTGCAATGCTTGCGGGATTGTGAAATGCTTCCCGCCGGGATTTCCGACGGAAAGACGGTTGAGGTTAGCTGACGGTGAACTTGGCGGAACTGGTAGTCTTGCCGCCCTTTGTGGTGATTCCGATTTTTCCGGTCTTGGCGCCGCTTGGAACGGTCGCAGTGACCTGCGTGTCAGAGTTCACGGTGAAAGTCGCTTTGACTCCGCCAAATGTCACTGCCACAGTTTTGGCACTTTCCCCGTGATCGTCAGTTGGAACACTGTACCTTCGTTGAACGCTCCACCTTTGGACGTCGTGCCGTAGAGATTGCCGTCGGCGCCGAGAATCATAGGCGCCACGGTCGAAGACGGAGCCGTGGCGATGATCGAGAACGCGCCGGTGGCAGGATTCACTCGATAGATTTCTCCGGGGTTGCTGCCGTTGTTCGTTACACCGTAAACATTTCCATCCGGCGCCTGGATTGGAGTTGCCCAAGGATAGGCCCCATCAGCGCCGTCGGAGAAGGCATGGTATGACGACAATGCGCCGCCTCCGTAACTGAAAACCGTGCCGACGTTCGAGCCCCCTCCCCATTCCGTCGCCCCATAGAAATTTCCGTCAGATCCGAGGCTAAGGCCCGACTGCGGGGCACTTCCGTCTGGACCCTTAAAGTCATAGAGATCAGTCACAACGCCTGTGGGAGTAGAAAAGAAGATCGACCCATCCGTGGAAAGCTGAGTTTGTAGCGTGCCATAGATGTTTCCATCCTGACCCTGCGCCAACAGGGCAGGTGCATTAGGATTTGCCCCTTCTTTGTGCCAATCGAAGTTGTGAATCTGGGTATAGACTTGCGCCTGCATCGCAACGGCGAAGAGGGTCAACGTCAGTACGACACCGAGATAGACACGGGAATATTTCGCCATAAATCGCTCCTGGGGTATGGGAAGAGCCGAGTCTGGGTGACTCCTCCCCAGGGTCACCCATATCCGGCTTTGCAGCTGACGAAAGTCGAGGTTGAGAGCCGAAGCGTTCCGTTTCCCTCATGCCAAAAAATTCCGGAAGCGCCAGCCTTCAAGTCCCGCTTTCTATGTGTTCATGTGAGAAACGAGCAGAAACTAGCTCAAGGATTGAGAAGATTCTTTGCGCGGGTCGCGAATCGACAGTAACTCGTGTGTTTTCATTATATTGACAGGCGGTCGGGGAACCGCTAAGCTGTCGTCCATTCGGCGTCTTCCCCGGGCGCTTTGGGGCGGAACCCTGTCTTGCCGTACGAATCCGAAAGTGCAGTTACGCAGCTACTGGCTCGATGGCGCTCGGGAGATCAGCAAGCTCTCGACGCCCTGATGCCGCTCGTTTACGACGAGCTGCGGCGGCTTGCTCGTCACCATCTGCGAATGGAGCGCAGCGACCATACGCTGCAAAGCACGGCTCTGGTTCACGAAGCGTATATGCGACTAGCAGGGCGTAGCTCACCCGAATGGCAGAATCGCGCCCACTTCTTCGGGATCGCCGCGCACCTGATGCGCCAGATCTTGGTGGAACACGCCCGGGGCCGGGACGCCGCGAAGCGAGGCGGTGGCGCAACCCGCCTGACGCTCGACGAATCGCTGGTCTCGTCGCAACAGAAGGACGTGGACGTGATCGTCCTCGACAAAGCCCTGCAAGAGTTGACACAACTCGATGCGCAGCAGGGGCGGATCGTGGAGTTACGCTTTTTTGCCGGTCTCACGATTGAGGATACTTCTGAAGTTCTGGGAATATCTCCGGCTACGGTGAAAAGGGATTGGGTAACCGCTCGGGCGTGGCTGTTTCGCGCGATGACCGGTGAGGCACCGGTATGAAGACTGAGCGTTGGGAATGGGTAAAGCGATTACTTGACGAAGCGATCCTGCTTTCCCCGGCCGAGCGCTCTTCCTATCTTGAACTTGCCTGCGGCTCGGATCACGATCTCCTGAACGAAGTGAAGTCGTTACTCGCTGCGCACGAGCAGGCTGGCACAGAGTTCCTGAAAAGTCCCGCTGTGGATCTGAGGACCCAAGTTCCTGCGGCGATGACGCCCCGCGAAGGCCGCCGCATTGGGGTGTATCAGATACTGGAAGAAATCGGGCGCGGCGGCATGGGTGAAGTTTATCGAGCTGTCCGTGCCGACGGGCAATACACGAAGGAAGTTGCGATCAAGTTGGTCCGAGGCGGGTTCGACTCGCGCCTCGTGCAGGAGCGATTCCTGAACGAGCGCCAGATCCTGGCGTCACTCGATCATCCAAACATAGCCCGGCTGTTGGACGGTGGGGCCACGGATGAAGGTGTCCCTTACCTGGTGATGGAGCTGATCGAAGGCAAGCCGATTGATCAGTACTGCGACGCACAGAAGCTCTCTGTAACCGAGCGGTTGCGACTTTTCCAGCAGGTTTGTGCCGCCGTCCAATATGCTCACCAGCGCCTGGTCATTCACCGCGACATCAAGCCGAGCAACGTGATGGTCACCGAAGACGGCGTACCGAAGTTGCTGGATTTCGGAATTGCGAAAATCGTCAACCCGGTCAACGATGCGCAGACCACTCTCACGTTATCGATGACGCCAGAATATGCGAGCCCCGAACAAATTCGTGGCGAGCCAATTACCACCGCCACGGACGTGTACTCGCTGGGTGTGGTCTTGTATCAATTAATGACGGGCCGGTCGCCCTATCCGGCTGACACGCGCACTCCTCACAGACTAGCGCAGGCTGTCTGCGAAACCGAGCCCGGCCGTCCGAGTACGGTCGTCGTGAAAGCCGCTCTCCTTGTGAAAGGTCAGAAGACGGACGCGGAGCGGTTTAGTGGTACGCGCGAAGGGACACCGGCCAAGCTGCAGCGGCGGCTGGCGGGAGACATGGACGACATCTTGCTAATGGCGTTGCGTAAGGAGCCGGCTCGGCGCTATGGATCCGTAGATCAATTTGCGGAAGACATCCGGCGCCACCTGGCAGGCCTGCCCGTTGCCGCGAGCAAGGGTTCATGGAGATACAAAGCGCAGAAATTTTTGCAGCGAAATCGGTTGGGAATTACGGCAGCGGCAATTGTCACGCTTGCAGTGGTTGGGGGTGTTGGAGCGACGGTTCGCGAAGCGCGGATCGCGGCGGCAAATGGGCGGCGCGCAGAAGCGCGTTTCAATGATGTCCGGGTGTTGGCGAATTCATTGATCTTTGAAGTGGATGACGCCATTGCCAATCTGCCAGGTTCTACTCCCGCCAGGAAACTGCTGGTGGACAAAGCCGTGAAATATCTGGATACGCTGTCCAAGGAGGCGAACGGAGATCCTGCGCTGCAACGGGAGATGGCGGGTGCGTACCAAAAGTTGGCGGACGTCCAGGGCAATCCATACCGCGCAAATTTAGGCGATAGCGCGGCCGCGATGGAAAACTATCGGAAGGCACTGGCGATACGCCAGACGCTGGCAGCGGCGAATCCCGGTAACAAGGACGATCAGATCGCACTGGCGTACACCTCTAACTGGATGGGGGCGTTGATTTTGGTTACCAGCGGGAATCTCGAAGAGGGGCTCGCGTACTCGCAGAATGCGCTCAAGATCATGGAGCCATTGGCCAAGGCCAATCCCGATGACATACAAGTCCTCAGCGAAGTGCAGCAGGAGCACGAAGTGATCGGTGATATCCAAGGCGGGAATGGTTCGTCGGCGAACCTGGGGGATGTGGGTGCGGCACTCGAGAATCATCGGCAGGCGATCAGCACGGCCGAGCGGATCCTTCGCGCCCGGCCAAACGATATCGCGACACGCCGCAAGTTAGGTATCTATTACCGGAAGGTCGGGGATGACCTGGTCAAACTCGGCGACCGGACAGGGGCGATTGAAAGTGATGGACGTGCTCTGGAGATATACAACGCTCTGTCGTCCGGTTCTGTGAACACAAATTACATGCGTACGATTTCTTCCTTTTATCAACAAATGGGGAACGTACAAATGATGAATGGCGACAGCCCCGCCGCGCTCAAGACCTATCGCACATCCATCGATATTGCGGAAAAGCTCGCGACCGACGATCCGACCAACGCGCTCGCGAAGTTGGATCTGGGCTTGGGGTATTCACTGCTTGGGAACGCTACGGCCCACGCCGGTCGTCAGCAGGACGGTCTGGCGCTCCTGCAGCGATCCGTTGATTTGCTCAACAACGTGGTGGAGCACGACCCGAAGCTATCGTTCGCGCGACGCATCCAAGCCCTTGCCTATCAGCTCCGCGGGCAAATTTTATTCACGTCCGGGAAGCTGGACGCCGCCCTAACCGACTATAAGAAAGCCGCTTCGATTCTCGAAGCTATTGTCGCCTCCGACGCTGCCGATGTTCAAACGCAAATCATTTTGGCAGCTACCAACAGTAAAATCGCGGGTGTTCTGGCCGAGCAGGGAGAAGACGGCAAAGCAAGGGAGATATACGGGAAGGTGCTGGCAGTTGTTGAACCGCTTGCTCATTCTCTGCACCCTTCGGTCGAAGCGCAATATGCAACCGCAGACACTTACTCCGGGCTCGGCAATTTGCTCATGAAGCAAGGCTCGCGAAACGGAGTGCCTACATCGCAACAAATGGAATTCCTCACCCAGGCCCATTCCTGGCTGGAGCAGAGTTCGGCGGAGTGGCAACGGGTCCCAAATCCCGGGACTTTCAGTCCCAGTGGATTTGACACGGCCGGGCCAAGCCGCGTCGCACAGGAAATTTCCTCTTGTAACGGCCGGATGAAAGCCCTGAGAGAACGATCTCAGGCGCGGCGTCCCTAAAGGTGAATCGGTTCTATGGATGTTGAACGCTGGCAGCGCGTAAAGCACGTATTCGACGTGGCCGTTCTCCTGCGCGTGGAGGAACGCGCGGCGTGTCTTGATACCGCCTGCGGCGTCGATCGTGAGCTACGCACTGAAGTCGAGTCCCTCCTGGCCGCTCACGACCAGGCCGGTACAGGCTTCTTGAAGAAGCCCGCCGTTGATTTGAGCGCGGCCGCTCCCGCTTTGCCCTCCCGTACCGGACTTCGGATCGGCGTGTATCAGATTCTCGAGGAGATCGGACACGGGGGGATGGGCGAGGTGTATCGGGCCGTCCGCGCGGATGGTCAGTACACCAAGGAAGTAGCCATAAAAGTCGTACGAGGCGGTTACGACTCGCGCTCGCTATTGGAAAGGTTTCGCAATGAACGGCAGATTCTCGCGTCCCTCGACCATCCGAACATTGCGCGTTTGCTCGACGGCGGAACTACGGAAGATGGTATTCCCTACCTGGTCATGGAGTTGATCGAGGGCAAGCGCATCGATCGCTACTGCGATGACAAGAAGCTCTCCATCACGGATCGCCTGAAACTCTTCCGGCAAGTTTGTTCTGCCGTTCAATATGCGCACCAGCATCTGGTGATTCACCGCGACATTAAGCCGGGAAATATCCTGGTAACCACGGACGGCGTGCCGAAGCTGTTGGATTTCGGGATCGCAAAGATCCTCGATCCGTCGGCGGGTTCCGAAACTACCATGGCGCGACCAATGACACCGGAATATGCGAGCCCGGAACAGGTGCGCGGCGAATCCATAACCACGGCAAGCGACGTGTATTCGCTCGGCGTTGTCTTATATCTGCTCCTGACTGGGAGGTCGCCTTACCCGGGAGAGACGCGCAGTTCGCACGACTTGTCGCGTGCGATCTGTGATACGGAACCTACCAGGCCCAGTTCGTCAATTTTCAAGCCTCCGGTTCAGATGGAAGCTGTTCCTGAAATCACGCCCGAACAGTTGAGTAGTGCCCGCGACGCATCGCCGGCAAAATTGCGGCGACGCCTGGCCGGTGATCTCGACAACATCGTCTTGATGGCCCTGCGCAAGGAACCACAAAGGCGCTACCAATCTGTTGAACAATTCGCGGAAGACATTCGCCGCCATATTGAGGGGCTGCCGGTTGGCGCAACCAAAGGTTCGTGGAGATATCGAGCGGGGAAGTACGTGCGACGGCACCGCGCTGCTCTGGCCGGCTCGGCGTTGGTGGCTCTTGCGATTGCCGGGGGCGTGGCTGCGACCATCCGCCAGGCCAGGATAGCCACCGCCGAGCGGGTTCGCGCGGTGAAGCGTTTCAACGATGTGCGAACGCTCGCGAATTCACTGATTTTCGAGATTCACGATTCTATCCAGAACCTGCCGGGAGCGACTCCGTCACGAAAGCTCCTGCTGGATCGTGCGGTGGAGTACCTCGACAAACTCTCGCAGGATTCCGGTGGCGATGTTGACCTGCAGCGCGAGCTTGCCTGGGGCTACCAGCGCCTCTCGGCGGTGCAGGGCGACACATCCCAATCGAACCTGGGCCAGATCAGCGCGGCTGAAGTGAGCGTGAAGAAATCGATCGCCCTTTTTGAAGCGGTGGCTAGAGCCAATCCGCACAACCTGAGCGATCAGATGAACCTGGCGATGGCATACCGAAGGAGGGCATTCGTCGATGTCTACGAGCGAACGGGCCGTCAGGAGATCGAACAGGCGCTCGCGATCACCGCGCCCGTGATGAAGACGGACGGTGGGAAACCCGAAGTGCGTAATGAAAGGTCGCTGGAAGTCCAGATTCTGGCGTCGGTTCAGGACGCCACGGGCGAGCGGCTGAAAGCGATCGACACGTTTCGCAACTATGTCGAACTCCGGCGCGACATCTTACGCACGAATCCGGGATTCAAAGGTATTCAGCGGAGCGTGGCGCATTCCACCATCGAACTCGCGCATGAACTCGGACGCTTTGGCGATCGAGCGGAAGCCTTGCAGTTGATGAATGAGGGGATCGCACAAATGGAGTCTCTGGCGAAAGAAGCCGGCACACCGGACGTCATTCGCGACCTGGCCGCCTCGGAGCTGCGTCGGGGTGAAGTGGAAATCTTCAGCGGAGATACCGCGGCGTCGATCGCGGATTTTGAGCGGGCACGCGACAGGACCGCACGACTGGCCAAACTGGATCCCCAGAACACGATGTTGCAATCTGATATGTGCGGGTTTGATTGGGACGAGGGGCGTTCGCTCATCGTGAGCGGAAGAGCTGCGGATGGCTTGCGCCTGGTGCAAAAATCGTTGAAGTGCTTCGAGGATTTGCATCTGGAGGCGGACACAGGCCCGGGAGTGAGTTTGCAGGAGTCTTGGATTGGAGAAGCGCAAGTGCGCCTTCACAATCTTCCTGAAGCGCTGAAGCAGTTCGAGCATGCCGCGCCACCGCTCGCTGCGGATATTGGAAGGTACGATGACGCCCGCTGCGACCTCGCGATGGTCGAAACGAAGATCGGTAATACGCTGCTCGCGATGGGCAAGGCCAGCGAAGCATTGGCGCATTATGCGAAAGCTTTGGAAACTGCCGACCTCCATTTTTCGATCGAGCACATGGATATACCCTCTCTCTATGCCGCTGCTGAGGCTTATGCGGGAATGGGAGATATAGCTGCGGCACGAGGGCGGCAGGCTAAGGACGCTACTGAACGAACGGCGTCGCAGGCGGAAGCGCGCGCGGACTACGAGAAGAGTTTGAACATATTGAAACAGATCCCGTTTCCATCTCAGGTGACAGGGAACGGATATTTGGTGAGATCGTCACAAAAGGTCGCACAGCAACTGGCGAGCCTCGGGCGCTGAACGGGCGCGCACAGGAGCACCGACGTTGGCTGCCCCTAGTGCCCACTCTCCGACTTTGTTTGCGCGAGCATTTGATAGATGGTTGCGCGCGAAATTCCCAGGATTTCTGCGGCTTGTGATTTGTTCCCGCCTACCTGTTCCAGGACTCGCATCACGTGGCGTCTTTGCATTTCGTGCAGGGGAATCAAGGTGTCGTCCTGGGTCGCGACCACGATTGCCTCGCCGCGCACCGGTTCGGGCAGGTCAAAAAGGTCAATCACGGGGCCGTCGACCATCATGCAGGCATTGCCAATCACATTTTCTAATTCGCGAACATTGCCGGGCCACGAGTAGGCTGCCATGCGATGTTGGGCGCGGCGTGTAATGCCGGTCACTGGTTTTTTATAGTCCGTTGTAAAACGTTCCAGGAAATATCTTTCCAGCAGCGGCATATCCTCTCGCCGGTCCACCAACTTAGGCAGGGAAATCTCCACCATGGCCAGACGGTAATAGAGGTCCTCTCTGAACTTTCCCTCGGACACGAGCGTGCGAAGATCGCGATTCGTTGCCGCAATCACTCTCACTTCGACTGTCCTTGGTATCGGCGAACCGATTCGCTGGATTTCGTTGTTCTGGAGCACGCGCAAAAGCTTGCCCTGCGCCGGCAGTGGGAGCTCGCCCACCTCGTCCAGAAAGACGGTTCCGTGATTCGCAAATTCAAAAACGCCGATCTTGTCATGGTTGGCGCCGGTGAACGCACCCTTCACGTAGCCGAATAGCTCGCTCTCGAGAAGCGTCTCGACGATTGCCGAGCAGTTGCAGATGGCAAATGGACCGGCTGCCACGGGGCTGAGATGCCGCAGCGCGCGGGCTACCAATTCTTTCCCTGTTCCTGTCGGGCCACTTACCAGGACATTACGGAAATGCGGAGCCACTCTCCGGATCTTGGCAAACACGTCCAGCATAAGAGGACTGCGCCCCACGATGCCTTCAAACTGGCAGGCGTTCAAAAGTTCCTGGTCGAGTTCGTGGGTCTTACGGCGGGTCTCGGCGTCCGACAACAGGTCTGCAATGCGACGCCGGAGTTTGTCTATACTGAGCGGTTTATTGAGGTAGTCACAGGCACCTTTTTGAATTGCTTCGACAGCGGACTCCGTGGAATAGTGCGCCGTCATGAGGATGACTTCCGCACCCGGATCCGCCGCCAGAATCCATTCCAGCATTTGCAGCCCACGAATACCCGGCATCATCAGATCGAGCAGCACGATTGGCGGGCGAACGCGCTTGAAAGTTTCCAGGCCGGTCTGGGGATCGTTTTCGGTGAGAATTTCGAGCCCGTCGTGAGACAGAGCGTCCTTGATGAGTTCGAGACTCTGGACCTCATCGTCAATGACCAGGAGCTTCGGAACTTTCTGTCCGGGCATACAGACAACCTCAAGCCGGCCCACTTCGTTCGAGCTTCGCTAGTGCGATTTCCCTGGGTTCGACGCCAACAGCGGTATCAGTGGCAAGCCTAGCAGAGTCGATTTCGTGCTGTCACTTCCTGAACCTGCCACGCCCGGAACTAACTGCCGTATTCCCTTGATCTTATCGTCGCGGGACGACGGTCAAGCGGAGGCTAGTTGTTCAGTATTCTGACTGGTGTTCGCCAGGTGGACACATTCGTGAGTTGGAAACCTCGTGGATTGAGCCCCCACGGATAGCGCCGATACGGCCGATCGTCGAAAACCCCCCCAACCCCGCGACAGATGCCGCTTCAAACTTTGGAGTACCCCAGCCGGCAAAAAAGTTACTTACTGGCAGGCTAATTGCCTTAGTTCAAGCAGTTGCGCGTCAAGTCTGATGAATCGCGCGTTCAAAATACGCAGTTCAAAAGGAAGAAAAGCACTCATGAAACCCAACGCTGTTGAACAGAAGATCATTCATATTGCTGTGGTCGAAGACGATCCGCTCCGGTTGGTTGGACTACGTTCCATCCTGCACCCTCTTTCCGCCTTTCAGGTCTTGGCGCTAACCGTGTCTCAGGTTGCAGCCGACAAAACTGTCGATCTGGTCCTGCTCGGGAACTATTCCGGGGTGAAGTTTCTGGAAACCATGGCAAGTTTGCGGTCGCTGCGGCCCGATCTGCCAGTCATCGTGACCGGAGTCGGTGGAAACGACGAAGCGATTTTGCGAGCTCTCGGCTGTGGCGCGAAAGGTTATGTGGATGAAACGGCTCCCACAGCCCAACTCGTGCAAGCCATCCACACGGTTTGTGAAGGCCTGGTGTGGGCGCCCCGCCGCGTGCTTTCCATGTTTATTGAGCGTTCGCGCGAATTGCTGCGCAATGCCTGCCCGCCAGCCGGTTCGACTCTGACAGCGCGTGAGAAGCAGGTGCTGCAGATGCTGGTGGAAGGCCGCTCGAACAAAGAGATCGGGGCTCCGCTAGGAATTGAAGAACGCACTGTCAAGGCGCACATCGCAAAAATGATGCGCAAGGTCGGAGTGCAGAACCGTATTGCTCTGTCGGTTCACGCCATCAGCCAGTCGCTGGTGACGGCCGTCCAATAACCCTGGGGTCATCGAACAGCACAAGGACGCGAAAGCCGGTGTCAGGGAGTTTGCTTCACGTTGGGTATCGCCTTGGCGAGCCGTGCAAACCCGCTCCCCGAAATCTCCTCTGGGGAGTGGGCCTAGAACGTCACCTTTGCGGCCAACTGGAACGCTCGCGGTCCTCCCGATCCAAAGATACCGCCAGCCTGGCTCACGGGTGTGCCAAATTTCGACGAGAAATTCGGATTGTTGTTGTCGGGCACGAGGACGTTGAAGAATCCGGAATAGTTATTCTTGCTCGTCCCAAGAATATTGGTCTTGTTGAAAAGATTGAAAGACTCTCCGATGAGTTGTACGGTGCACCGCTCGGTCACGCGGAAGTCCTTCGACAGGCGGAAATCGAACGAATTGAACGTATCGTTGAAGCGGGCATCCGGAGAAACCAGCGGCAACTGCGTTCCGCCCTGCGCATTAAATTGATTGATGAATGCATTTAACTCAGCCCCGGTGTGGAACTGGCGTCCGCCGGCATTACGCCCGAGTTGCGGCACCCGAGTATTTCCGTTCCCGGTCGGATAGAGAATATCCATCGGCACTCCCGACCCGTAAGTCCACAGCGGAGAGAGCCGGAATCCGTGTGGAAAGTCGACGGTCCCCTCCATCACCAGCCGATGCCGCTGGTCATTCGGGGTCGGTCCATATTCCGCCGCCAAAGTTGTGACGGGCGGGTAGCCAAAGGGAATCTGATCGTAGTTTGCATAATTCGATGCTTTCGAAAATGTGTATGCGCTATGGAGTTGGAAGTGCCGCGCAAAGCGATGATCGACCGTTACCCAAAGCGCGTCGTAATGAGTATTCGCGGTCGATTGCAAGTCCGTGACAGTTTCGTCGCCGCCTGAGTCGGGGTTAAACACCGTCCCCACTGGAATTCCGACAATGAAGTGCGTGCCGAAGTTGTGAATTCCATCCACTTTCAGGACCCAGTTATGCGCGAATTCTGACTGGATGCCCAGATTGAACTGCTGCACCATGGGATTCTGGATGTCGTTATCGATGATGTTGATGCCTTCCGAAGCGCCACCAGCGCCCGGAATCACCATCCCGATAAAGGGATTCGAGAATGTGGGCGCCCCGGGGACGAAATTACCGGATCCATCGAGGTAGTTTGCGCTCCCCAGACTCACATTGATGGGCAGAGCGCGGCCGTCGAGTCCGCGTTCCAGCGACTCGATCTCGAGGTTGACCCGGTCGTAATAGATTCCGTAGCCACCATGGACACTGAACTGTCCGCCTTTGGTCGCCCAGTTAAACCCGATGCGCGGTCCAAAATTGTTTGTGTCCTTGTGGCGTGTGCCATGCAGGAACGGCAGCAAAATCGGGTTGATCTGGTTGTAGTGCCCCACGTCGTTCACGTCGGTATCAATCTCGTAGCGCAGCCCAAGATTCAAAGTGAGTTGCGGAAGCACATGCCAGTCGTCCTGGATGTACCCGGCGATGTGGTTGTTGTCGGCGTCGGGGATGATCAGGTCTTTATTCGGGGTACCGCTGCGAATTGCCACCGCGAACAGCAGGTCCTCATCGTTGATCACGCCATCGCCATTGCGATCCTGGTTGGCAAAGTCCTGAATGAATTCGATCGCCCCGCTGCGGAACACCCCCAAGTCGAAGTCCGCGCCAATGCGCTGGAACTCGCCCCCAAAGTGAAGGTTGTGCCTGCCACGGGTCCAATCGACGTCGTCATCCCACTGCCAGCGTTTCTGTCGGGTCAGCTGCGGAGAGTCATAAGACGCTCCATCGGCCATGCTGGGGAAATCAAGTTCCGGGCCTGGACTCACCGGGGCAATGCTGTTGATGAAGTTGTTGAAACTGAAACGAGCCCGGTTGAGTAGCGTTGGACTGATAATGTGCGTCCAGGAAGTCTGGAAAGCCTGGAAGTTATTATTCGACGTCTGCCGGAGTGACGTCGATCCAATCGGTTGCCCTGATAAAAACGGCGCGATTCCCGTAGCGTCCTGCCGCTCAATGCTGTAGGACATTGAGAGACGGTCCTTGTCGGTGATCGACCAATCTCCGCGCAACGTGCCCATGGGATCTGCTAAAGGTGCAGGCGCAAAACTGTTGGGGAAGCTCAGAGACTCGGGATCCCGCGTGGCCGCCAGCACACCTCCGAGTTCATCGCGATACTCGAAAGCGGCAAACCACCACGCCCTATTTGCGACCAACGGTCCACCGAGCGTACCTGCATATTGCTGGCGACGGAATGGGGGAGTTTCTCCTTCTGCGGAAGAGGGGTTGAAGGTAGCTGGCAGGGCTTGCAGGCTCTTATCCCTTTCGTAAACTGCGGCCGAACCGTGAATGACATTGGTGCCGGATTGGGTCACGACGTTCACGACCGATGACCCCGATCGTCCCGTCTCAGCAGAAAACCGGTTCGTAGCGACCTGGAATTCTTGTACCGCATCCTCGGGAACGTTCAGAAGCATGCCGCCAACGACATCGTCATTGTCGTCCATGCCGTCAATGCTGACGTTGCCGCCACGACCCAATTGCCCAGCCGATGAAATCACAACGGTATTAGTTTTCGTCGGATCAAAATTCGGAGCAATCGTGTTTCCCGGCATCAATAGCGCGAGTTCCAGGAAGTTACGCCCGTTCAAAGGCAGGTTCTCGATCTGACGAGCGTTGACCACACCGTCTACTACTGAGGAGACCGTGTTGACTCCCTGCCAGTGCGAGTCCTGTACCTCTAGCGTTGTCGTCGGCGCTTCCACGGTGAGCGCGGCACGAAGCCGCGCCTGCTGGCCAACTTCGAGAGAGATGCGTCCCATGAAGACAGCGAAGCCCTGCGCTTCTACCTGCACTTCGTACGCACCGGGCGCGAGATCGTTGAAGACAAACAAACCTTCCTCGTTGGTTACGGTGGTCCGCGCTACGCCAGTTGTGCTCCGCCGCGCGGTAACATGCGCGGCCTTGACGACCGCTCCCTGCGGGTCTGAAACGCTGCCGTTCAGGACGGCGGTTCCCAACTGTTGCGCGCTGGCACCGCTCGCAGTGAGTGCGAACGACAAGGCCAACAGAGCCACGCGCCGCCATGACAGTGCAATTGGTAATCCACAAAAATCAAGTAAACGCACGGGGGTGCTCCTCTAGCAAAAATGAGACCTGCCGGCAGTCGCAAGTCCGTTATCCGAATCAAGTCAAACTTGTCGGCAGAAATCCCGACGGGAGTCCACATCAAAAGTTCCGATAAGGTAACGGCGCGAAGGAGGGAACACAATAAAGCAAAAAGATTAGAAGAGAGAGAACCCGCCGGGCAGCAGTGCGGTTGCCGGCTTGGCGATATCAAAGCCTATCCGCCCCTGCCCTCGTTGGGGCGGGGCTCACGCGATTTCAGTCCGCCACAGTAAACCACCTATAACAATGAACCAGCTCACCTGTCCCAGAATGACCATGCTCATGGCGTGTTCAGCGCCCATGAATCCGGAAAACACGGCAGCCACCGCGAGCACGCCTAAGATCAGGCCGTAAACGCCAACACCTCGCCCCAGGACTGTCCCGCGCAGAATTGCAAGGGACCACATCGCGATCGCCACAGCGGAAGCCACCATCCCAACCTGTACAAAAGACATATCCAAATATCCGTTGTAGCGCATAATCGTGCGCCATCCATCGCCCGCGCTGGGGCCACCGGCGACAATCTGCCGCAAGATGCTGGGCGTTACGAGCCCGTCCGCGACAACTCCGCACAACATGGCAGTGATTGCAAAGCCATAAAATACGAGCGCGATCACTCCCAAGCGATTGGGAGCGGCCAGGGTGCGCGAGAGTCCCAACGCACCGAGGAATAAAA
>Ga0265338_10003399_pt1 | contig 22468 bp, 15 predicted proteins | sample 42126metaG_FD_193579 | JGI IMG/M metagenome (GOLD analysis project Ga0265338, IMG submission 193579) | Rhizosphere microbial communities from Carex aquatilis grown in University of Washington, Seatle, WA, United States - 4-21-26 metaG | ecosystem: Host-associated > Plants > Roots > Rhizosphere... | reverse complement strand
ACACCGGAAGAGCTCGAAAGGGTCCTAGCTGGCAGGCGTGGCCGCGCTTTTTTTGCTTCTGGTGGCGAGCCAGGCAACGCAGGCCAGCATCCCGCACCAGCCCAGCACGCGAACCATGGCAGCAATCCTGGTGTCGTAGTTCAGAACGCCGAGGCTGGAGAAGATTGCGTAGAAATCGTGCTCGACGAAATCGGGATCTCCCGTCGTGACCAGCGGCAGTAGCTGAACACGCGCATCGGCCATGTAGGTCGCGGTGTAGAGCCAGTTCTCGAAGAAGAAGAATAAGCAGAAGACAAAGCCCGCGGTCTGGCGCTCCGCGAAGAAATAGGCCGCTAGCAGAAACGGGACCAACCACTGCAGCAGCGTGCCTCCCCAAAGACCGAGCGTAGGTCCCAACCATCCGAAGAGATTGTGCCCACCCTCGTGAACGACCAGGTTGGCGCTGTCGATGAAGAGAAATCCGCCGTGAGCGGTAAATGCGTACACCAGGAATCCCGCGTAAAAAACGAGCCACGCCACCCACGCCGGGCGCGAAACCGGCATCCAAGGTCTGTCCAGAATCGATTGCAGGGACTCGATCATGCGCTCTTGCGACGATTCTAATGGCGCGGCTCACGGCGAGCAGGTTACGAACGACTGGGACGTCGCCGGGCCTTCGCGTTTCTTGTTACAGTGGTCTCACAGAAGGTCAATCTGAGGGGCGGCTGCATCTGCAAGGCTGAAGACGTAACCTCTACAAATGGGTTTCCTATGAAAGTTCGGCACTGGATTGTTGGAATTGTGTTGCTCATTCTGGTGGCGGCAGCCATCGGCGGGATGCTGTGGACTCGCGAGTTGCCTGCGGCGAACGATCAGACCTCGACCGCATCGGGCAAAGATAAGCCACCGTCCGCGCGCGGCTGGCGAGTGGATCAGCGGCCGCTGCAAACCGCCAAGCGGATGGCGGCGCTCGCGTCCACCGCGGAAGAGCAAGCCCTGGCGCACGAAGCGGTGAAGGTTGGCGATCATGAAGTCGATCTCGCGTTTTTCGACGCGCTGCGAACTGCGGAGGAGAATCCTCCCGCGCTCTCGCCGCAAGCGAAACTCCTCGCGGAACGCAAGGACAAAGCCGAGCAGGCGCTCAAGGACGATCAGGAGGGCATCACCCAGCTGACGCGAAAACTGGCGGCCGCGCCAGACTCGCAAAAAGACAACTTGCAGGACCAGATCGATGTTGCGAAGGCGCAAATGGATCTGGATCAGGACGACCTGGACGACGCCACCGAGGATCTCGAACAGGCAGGCGGCAATCCGGAGTCGAAGATCAAACGGTTGAAGGCAGAGCACGACACGGCGAGCCAAAACGCGAACGCGGCTGTGGGCTCCGCGGTAAATCCGCACGAGCAAGACTACCAGCGGCACACCCTGCTGAGTGTCTCCCAGGCGTGGCAGGCTCTGCGGGAGAAGATAGCTCAACTGCAGGCGGCGCGGGACGAATCCATCGCCAAGCAGCAACGACTGGCAGAGCGGCACGCAACGCTGAACCTGCGAGTCGGGAAAGAAAAGGAAGATCGCGAGGTCGCCAAACAACAGGCGAAGGACTTCTCGAAAAATAGCAAGGCGGCAAGCCGCGACGAATCGAAAGCCGCGTCCAAAGCAGCACTTGACTCCCTGAAGCAGTTCACGCGAGATCAGAAGAACCTTGCCGACCTGGGGCGGCGGCTTCAAGATCAGCAGTCTCTGAGCGACATCTACTCCAACTGGATTGTTCTGGTCGAAGCGCGTCAGCGGTCTGCACTGCACCACGTCCTCGAGACGATACTCTGGATTCTGCTGGTGGCGCTCGGAGTGTACCTGCTCAACCGGCTGATCGATCGCCTGTTCATCGGAATGGCTGCGGAGAATAAGCGGATTGACACGCTGCGGGCTGTGGCCAAGTTTGCCTCGCAGGCGGTTGGCGTGCTCGTAGGAGCGTTCATCGTCTTCGGCATGCCCAACCAGACGACGACGATCCTTGGACTGGCTGGCGCCGGCCTCACGGTCGCGATGAAGGATTTCATCGTCTCGTTCTTTGGCTGGTTCGTACTGATGGGCCGCAACGGCTTGCGGGTTGGTGACTGGGTCGAGATCAACGGAGTGTCGGGCGAGGTCATTGAAGTCGGACTGCTGAAGACGGTCTTGCTCGAGACCGGAAACTGGACCGACGCGGGACATCCCACTGGACGCCGGGTCTCGTTCGTCAACAGCTTTGCCATTGAAGGACATTTCTTCAATTTCACAACCTCTGGGCAGTGGATGTGGGATGAACTCCAGCTCACGATTCCGGGCGATCAGGATCCGTATGCGGTGGTCGACGGACTGCAGAAGTTGGTGGAAAAAGAGACGGAGGAAAACGCTCGCAAAGCCGAAGCGGAGTGGTCGCATACAACCACTCGCTACCGGGTGCAGTCGATCTCGGCGGCACCCGCGATCAACGTGCGTCCCAGCGGATCGGACGTTGCGCTGAGCATTCGCTACATCACGCGGGCGTACGAGCGGCATGACACGCGGAAGAAACTGTACGCGGCGGTGCTTGACTTGATGCACGGCAAGCGGGAGGCGGTTAAGGCGTAGGAGCCGCTCTTGGTATTGGGCTTCCAGATCCCTATGGTCAACAAAGAACAACTTGGGACACTCGTGGTGACCGGGGCTAGTCGCGGGATTGGGGCAGCCGTGGCGCGTCTTGCAGGCGAACGCGGGTACGCCGTTGCCATCAACTTCGCTACCGGCGAGGCCGAGGCGAAGCAGGTCGCGAACTCAGTTGTTCGTGCCGGAGGCCGCGCGACCGCAATTCAAGCTGACGTTGCGCACGAGGATCAGATCGTTCGAATGTTCAAAATTGCTGAGCAGGATTTAGGTCCCCTTAAGGGACTGGTTAACAACGCGGGGATCACTGGCGGCTTCGCGCGCGTCGAGAACGTCTCCGCAGAGGCTGTCGCCAGGGTTTTTGCGGTTAACGTTGCCGGAACCATTTTGTGCGCGCGCGAGGCTGTGCGGCGAATGTCGACGCGACTCGGCGGATCAGGGGGCGCAATCGTGAACATTTCCTCGCGTGCTGCGCATACCGGAGCGCCCGGCGAGTGGGTTCACTACGCGGCATCCAAGGGTGCGATCGACAGCTTCACCATCGGGCTGGCTCGCGAAGTCGCGACGGAAGGGATTCGAGTGAACGCAGTTGCTCCGGGATTGGTCGATACCGGACTGCACGCCGCGAACGGCGAACCGGACCGCCTGAAGCGACTGATGGGGACGATTCCGATGGGCAAGGCGGGCACACCCGAGGAAGTTGCGGAAGGTGTGCTCTGGCTGCTTTCGTCCGCGGCGTCCTACACGACCGGCGCAATTCTTGAGATTGGTGGAGGACGGTGAGCGGAGCGGTTCTCAGTTCTCAGATCTCAGTTCTCGGTTCTCAGTAGTCAGCTTCCCCACTGCTAATTGCCGATTGCTATCTGCTCGCCCTTCCGGCCCCTCCTCTGCTCTCCAAATCTTTCCGCAAGTACGCCTTCGTCTTTTCGGGCAATCGCGAGGCGTGCAGAATATCCCGTAGCAGGGGCGGCGGCAATCGGCGGGCAAATTCGAGGGCGCGCGCAAATGGAGTCTTGTCGTTGCGCAGCAGAGCCATCCGAATCTCAGGCCGCATGGACCATTTCCGGTGATGGCATACCGCTTCCACAAAAGCCGGCGTGGCGTTCGGGCGCTGCAGAGCCTTGCTGATGGCCATTTCGGTGAGGCGGGGATTCTCCAGCGCGGTTTGCCAGACGGGTACTTCCTTATCGAGCAACAGGGCCGCGGCCACCATCGCTGAGGATCGGCGCGCGAGCGAAATCCGCTCACCCAGACTCACAGAGGCAAGTCGCGCAACCAGCAGTTCCTCGGCAGTACGTTTCAGGTCAGCCGCGGCAGCAGGCGTCAGCGCAAACTGCCTCAGTTCGAAGGTGTAGAGCTCGCGGATCAGGCGCAGCGCAATGCGTCGCGGCGTGCGTGGGTGCGCCGCCAGTGCCAAGCGCACCTTGCGCGACTTCAGCACCCCGGCATTCTTGCTGATCTGTTCGACATCGTCGGCGGACAGAGCGCGGCTTTTCAGAAGCCCGAGCGCGAGATCCTCGGTGAGATCGGGGCCGACGGCACTCTCCTGACTCTCGTCCGTTGCCGGGTCGGAGATAGGCGCTGGACGGATGCTTTCGGATTGGGAATCTTCCAGAGTCATCTGGACTCTCGTCACTGCCCGGGCTTCGCCCGGCGGGATAGCCGAGGGCGGCTGTCCCCACATCTCTCCACACTAAGCGGGGTTGCCCTTCGCGGCCCGTCGTGCCATACGCAGCGCACCTTCCACGGGTTCGACGACCTGCGCGTTAACCTCCACGCGCGCGTCTAGCGTACGAAGTTCATTGTAAAAAACCTCTCGTACCTGGGGCGCGTGACGAAAGACGCCTCCAGTCATGGCCACCGGGACAAGCGTCGTCTCTCTCTTGTCGAACAGGCGGAGAATCACGACCTCGGCCACGCGCGCCAGTTCCCTGCCCGCGCTGGTCAGAACCTCGGCGGCAAGATCATCTTTGCTGACAGCAACGGCGCGAAAAAGCGCGGCGAAGTCAGGAGGAGGAATTGAGTTGGCAGCGCGGGCAAGATCGGCCAGCGACATTACTCCCCATGCCTTCAGAAGCGCTGCCGCAAGGGACGAAGGCGCCGCTCCGGTCGACGTTTCTCCGGTCAAATCGGCAGCACGCAACACCGCACTGACCGCGGCGCGGCCGATCCAATGCGCCGAACCTTCGTCGCCGATGGCGAATCCCCAACCTCCGGCTCGGGCGGTTCTTCCCTGCCGGTCCCGGCCATATGCAATCGACCCTGTTCCCGCGATGACAATCACTCCCGGACCACGATCGAAGGCCGCTTCGAGCGCTATCTGCATGTCGCCGACGACGTCTATGCCGGTAGAAAGAATCTCTGCCAGGTAGCGGCGGACGATCTCCGCTATCTCAGGTCGCCCTGCGCCAGAGCCGCCGATGCAGGTATGTGCGACTTCCGCGGGCGTGATTCCGGCAGCGGCACATGCGATACGCACCGATTGCTGCAGTGATTCTCGCGCCTGCGCCTCGCCCACGCGGACGATGTTGCTCGGCCCCGCAGTCGCGGTGGCCAGAACTTGCGACTCGTCCCCTACCACGCAGGTCGTCTTGGTACCGCCGCCGTCGATGCCCAGGTAGTAGGACACGGGTTATTTCTAACACAGAGTCGTTACTGGTTGCGGAGTTCCCGTTGTCAGTTCGAGCACTCGACCGGATGACGACTACAGAGTCTCACTCGCGGAAGAGCGCGTCTGGCCCCATAATTGGACTCTCGGTGTACGCTACTCTTTTCCCGCATGCCAGAAGGAAGTTAGGAATGGAATCGAAAGTCCAGATTTCGGAACTCAGCAACAGCGGAGATGCCCGCGGCCTCAGCTTCACTGCGCCGGCAGCCGCGCTTGCGTTCGTCGAGCGCATGGCCGACGTGCATCTGGCTTCCACCAAACCGGCGGCGGTTCGTGGCAATCACTATCATCTGCGACGGCGCGAGGCGATCGTGGTGCTGCCCGGGACGAAGTGGTCGTTCCACTGGGACGACGGGAGCGCATCCACGGCACAGCATCGCGAATTTGATGGCGGCAGCGCTGTGCTGCTGCTGATCTCGCCGGGTGCGTCGCATGCGGTGAAGAATGATGGCGAGGACCTCTTGTGGCTGGTGGCGATCTCGTCAGAAACCTACGATCCGGCGGAGAGCGTCTCGCGCAAGGTGATCTAGCGAGGAGCAAACTCTGCAACGCGTTCGAATGGCAACCGTTCTTTAAGGGTTCGGCAGATTAACCGCCTATGGGCCTGAACAAGGTTGATTTCGCGATCATCGGGCTGTACCTAGCAGGCATCACGTTGTTCGGGTTGCGCTTTCGCAAGAAGCAGCGGACGCTACGTGATTACTTTCTTGCGGGACGCGACATTCCCTGGTGGGCCATTGCGCTCTCCATCGTCGCGGCGGAAACCAGCACCCTCACCATCATCAGCATTCCCGGCCTCGCCTACGACACGAATCTCACGTTTTTGCAGGTCGTGATGGGATACGTCGTGGGACGAATCGTCATCAGCTTCGTGCTGCTACCCCATTACTTCCGCGGCGATCTTTACACCGCTTATGAACTGATCGAGCGGCGCTTTGGGCGCGGCTTTCGGTCGCTGACTGCGGGACTGTTCTTGCTGACGCGGGCCGCGGCTGAGGGAGTACGCGTCTACGCTGTGTCGATTGTGGTGTCGATCGCCCTGGGGACCGGCGAAGTGGCATCGATCGCAATTATCACTGCCTTGACTGTGATCTATACGTTTGAAGGCGGACTGGCCGCGGTGATCTGGACCGATGTCGTGCAGACGGCAATTTATGTTGGCGGAACACTGGTCGGGCTCGCGACGATTGTGCATCTCGCTCCGGGTGGGTGGACAGCGATCCACGCGGCGGCGGCCGAAGCGGGTAAGTTGCAGGTGTTCAATTTCAGTGGCAACGTTTGGATTCCCTACACGTTCTGGTCGGGCTTAATCGGCGGCACATTCTTTACCGTGGCGAGCCACGGTACGGATCAGCTCATCGTGCAGCGGTTGCTGGCAGCGCGTGGCCAGAAGCAGTCGGCGCTGGCCCTGGTATCGAGCGGGTTGGCCGTTCTATTTCAATTCGCATTGTTTCTGACCATCGGCATCATGCTGTGGGCCTACTACCGCGTGCCCTCGGCCTCCTTCGGAAAACCGGACAGAATCTATCCGACGTTTATCGTGACCCACATGCCGCACGGAATTTCCGGTCTGCTGATTGCTGCAATCCTGGCGGCGGCAATGTCGAACTTGAGCGCCGCCCTCAATTCGTTGTCCTCCAGCGCAATCATGGATTTCTATTCCCGGTTCCGCCCGCTGGCAGACGAGAAAACCAAAATGCGGCTGGCACGAGTAGCGACACTAGTGTGGGCCCTGGTGCTGTTTGGACTGGCGGTGATCGCGTTGCACAAAGTTGGACGCGTCGTCGAGGTGGGATTGCAGATCGCGTCCGTGGCCTACGGCGCATTGCTCGGCGTCTTCCTGCTGGGAGTGCTAACGCGGCGCGCCAATCAATGGGGAGCGATGGTGGGCATGGTGCTCGGCTTCGCCGTGGATTTGTACTTATGGCTCGGGACGCACGTTCCGTGGACCTGGTGGGTGATGATCGGGAGCACGGTGACGTTCGGAGCAGGTTGGACAGCGAGCGCGGTTTTCGGTGCCGAGGGCAGTGCGACAAGAGAGAAGAGCCTTTGACCGCAAAGGCGCCGAGGAAATCCGCCGACCACGCCGAGTAAACCTTAGACTTTTCTCCGCATCCTTTGCGGCCTTTCTTCGCGAACTTTGCGATCAAAATCTTTGATCCCTCACGTATACTCCCAACTCAACCCATGCCCACGGCCTTGCAGGTTCCATCCCGGCCCGAACTCTCCCGTGACCTTGGTGTAAGTCATGCCGCTGCGGTCGTCGTGGGAACCATCATCGGCAGCGGCATCTTCCTCGTGCCTCAGGAAATGATGCAGGCTGTCGGGTCGGCCAAGCTCGTTTATCTTGCTTGGGTGGTGGGCGGACTGCTGTCGTTTGCAGGCGCGCTCACCTACGCCGAACTTGGCGCGATGAAGCCTCAGGCCGGCGGCGAATACGTCTACGTCCGCGACGCCTACGGTCCTCTCGGCGGATTCCTCTACGGTTGGACTTGGTTCGTCATCGCGAAACCGGCATCGGTCGCTACGGTGGTCACGGGGCTGGTACGCGTGCTCGGAACATTCTCCGTCTTCACCTCCTTCTCCTCGAACGTCATCTCCTCGCCATTCGCCATCACCTGGGGACAACTGGTCGCAATCGCTGCTGCCATCCTCATCTCCTACCTGAATTACATCGGAGTCAAAAAGGCAGGAGAGTTCCAGTTAGTCTTCACGCTATTGAAGGTGGCAGTCATTCTCGGGATCGTGGTCGTGTGTTTCAGCGGGATCGGAAACGCGACCGGCCGCGGATGGAGCAACTTCACCGGAACCTTCGCGGGCGCCAAGGGCGGCATCGCTGGATTCATGGCGGCACTGGTCGCGGCGTTGTGGGCCTATGACGGATGGAATGACCTGAATATGGTAGCCGGCGAGGTCAATCGTCCGGAACGCAATATCCCAATCGCATTGATCGCGGGCGTGGCAACGGTCGGCGTCCTCTACATTCTCGTGAATGCCGGCGTGCAGTACGTTCTTCCGGCAGGCGCGATTGCGGCCTCTCCGCGCGCAGCTTCGGATGCCGTGGCGCTGGTCCTGGGGCACATGGGCGCCGGCATCGTCTCGGCGGGCATGGCCGTATCGATGCTGGTCACGCTGAATGGCACGATCATGAGCGGAGCACGCGTTCCCTTCGCAATGGCGCGCGATGGATATTTCTTCCGCGCCCTGGCCGAAGTGCATCCGCGATTTCATACACCATCGGTGGCGATCGTCGTACAGGCAGTGCTGTCGATTCTCTTGCTCCTGCTGGGCGCGAACTTCCGCCAACTGTTTTCGTTGGCAATCTTCGCGGAGTGGCTCTTCTACATGATTTCGGGGAGCACGGTCTTTGTTTTCCGCCGGCGCGAGCCGCAGGCCGCGCGTCCCTATCGAATGTGGGGATATCCTGTCGTGCCAGCGGTGTTTGTGATCGTGTCGGCCGCATTGCTTGTATACACGTTCTGGGACAACCGGCCGAACTCCTATTATGGATTGCTCGTGATTCTGGCAGGGATCCCAGTCTTCGCATATTTCTCGCGACGGCGCCGGAATGCTCCGGGACTGATCACAGGAAGCTTCTAGTCAAGCGGAATGCCCTAAGAATTTCGCTTCCCAAATCTTCCCCGTTTTCGCCGGTTTTCTTCCCTGGACCTCAGTGTTTTGTCCCGGTATTGCCGGGGCCTGCCTCGGCTGATTGCCAAGACGCCCGTCCCGCGCCCGTTCTGGGCTGAATTCCCTGAAGGACATATCCCAGGTTACCTAAGGTCAAGAGCCGTGGACACGTTTACCCCCTGTCCTATCTCCCGTATTTTGAAGACTCCAAGCTCCCGGCGCTCTCCCCATCCGGGTCCCAATGGAGTGAAATTGATGGCAACAGCTTACCGCGGATTTCAACTCGGCTTATTGCCCGAACGCAAGATCAACAAGCGGGCTCTGGCGACCAGCTACGGCTTGGTAGCGCTGGTCATCCTGATTCTCATCAACTTGAATTTGCTGTTGCCGGAAAGGCTGCAGCTCACGAGCTATCACGTGACCGAACTGATTCCGATGCCGTCACTGCGACCGGTGCCGGAGCCGGTCAAGGTGAAGCCGGAAGTCCACCCCAAGCTTCTCCCGGCGGTGAAGTTGCCGGTATTCGAAACGCCCAAGCTGGTGGTGCCGCACGAAGTTCGGCGCGAGGCTCCACAGCCGGTCGAGGCGCCGAAGGTAGTGGTGAATCAGTTCGCCGCTCCGCAGATCAAGATGGTGGCCGGCGGGGCACGCCCGCAACTGGTGCACACCGGCGATTTCGGTGGAAGTTCCCAGAAGCCCACGGTGAATGCCGCGGTCGAGAAGGTGCAGACCGGCGGCTTTGGCGATCCCAATGGTTTAAAGGGCGAAGGCAAGACGGGCGCAAAGCTTTACGCTGCCGCCGCGGGTGGTTTTGACATGCCCGTCGGTCCCGGACAAGGCAACGGATCGGGCGGCGCAAAAGGAATCAAGGGCACGGTGGCCAGCGCCGATTTCGGCAATGGCATCGCGACCGGAGGCAAGGGAGACGGCCGCAGTAATGGACAGGGCGTCGCCACGGGTGGATTCGGTTCCCAGCAAATTGCTCACGAGGGACCGAAGATCGCGCAGCCGGAGGCGGGACCGACCACCTCGGTGGAAATCACGTTCAAGCCCAAGCCGGCTTACACGCCCGAGGCTCGCAGCCTGAAGCTGGAAGGCGAAGTATTGCTCGAAGTGAGTTTTTCGGCGAGCGGGGTACTGCACGTGAATCGCGTAGTGCGTGGCCTGGGTCACGGGCTGGATGAGGCCGCGATCGATGCCGCCAACAAGATGCGTTTCAAGCCGGCGTTGCGCGCCGGTCAGCCCGTCGATTCGACGGCCATCGTACACGTGATGTTCCAGATGGCGTACTGAAAAGTTTTGGCGAAGTAATTTTTCCTGGTAATGGATGCGAAACAAGAACTCGGGTCAATGAAACTGGGTCATAGAAACTTGGAGAGAAGAGTCATGCGTACTTGGAACTGGATACTCACTGCGGCTCTGCTGGCATCGATGAGTGCAGCCGCACAGCAAGCAGCGGAGTCTCAACCGTCCGCACAGACGCCTGCGCCCGATGCGACGCAGACGGCACAACCGTCGCAGCAGGCTGCACCGGCGCAGGCGCAGACGCAGGCTTCGCAGCCGGCGACTATTGCTCCGCCGCCGACCGTGGCTGCTCCCACGACCATGGACCAGGTGGTGAACCTGTTCATCCAGCGCGAACATGGCCTCATCAAAATGCTCTCGAACCGCACGCCCGTGGTCGAGACCTATCTGCAGAATCTGACCGCCGATCCGCAGCTGGGACCGGTCCCGAGCGAGGATCACTATTTCCTCGGCCGCCTCGACATGGGCGAATCGGTCGATCGCAAGGACTATTTGAAGGAAGAAGAAAAGGGCATGCAGGCCCGTCTGTTGGGCGGCTTCAGCAAGCTCTACAAGGTCCAGTACCAGCCCACGGGCTTTTCGTGGATGGTCTACGCGGACCGCACCGACTTTGATCGCGAGCACTATGACTTCAGCTACGTTCGCCGCGAATTCCTGGGCGATGTGCGCTGCCTGGTGTTCGATGTGAAACCGAAACCGAAATCCGGCCGTGGACGCTTCCTGGGCCGCGTATGGGTGGAAGACCAGGACTTCAACATCGTCCGCCTGAACGGAACCTATGCTCCGGCGCCGCGCAACTCCTATTTCTTCCATATGGACGCGTGGCGATTGAACCTGATCCCCGGCTACTGGGTGCCGTCGTACATCTATAGCGAGGAAGGCGACTTCAGCGCAGGCGTGAAGAACAAGCTGGCCTTCAAGGCGCAGACCCGCATCTGGGGCTATGACCTGAAGAAGGGCGGCAAGGACGACGAACTCACCAACATCCGCGTCGACAGCGTGAAGGACGAGAGTCCGACCGCGCAAGACGCTTCTCCTCTGCAGGCTGAGCGCGTATGGCAGCAGCAGGCGGAAGATAACGTCGTCGAGCGTCTGACCAGCGCGGGCCTGCTCGCCCCCGAGGGCGACGTCGACCGCATTCTCCAGACCGTTGTCAACAATCTGGAAGTCACCAACAACATCGACCTGCCCCGGCCGGTACGCACCCGCGTCCTGCTGACGGCTCCTCTGGAAACCTTCAGCGTGGGCAACACCATCGTGATCAGCCGTGGATTGGTCGACGTCCTTCCCGACGAAGCCAGCCTGGCGGCCGTGCTCTCTCACGAACTCGCGCACATCGTGCTCGGCCACAACCTGGGCAGCAAGTTTGCATTCAACGATCGCATGCTGTTCTCGGATGAAGGCACTTACCAGAACCTGGGATTCAAACACATTCCTGAAGAAGAGACGGCAGCCGACAAAAAGGCTGTGGATCTTCTGAAGAACTCACCCTACGCGCAGAAGCTGGACAACGTTGGCCTGTTCCTTAAGGCATTGCAAATTCGCGCTCCGCAGCTCAACGCGCTGCTGACCACGCACCTGGGCAATCCTCTGGCAGAAGCCGGAACGGTCAACCGTCTGTCCTCTCTGGCCACGCAAGGCCCGGCGCTCGACAACAATAAACTGGATCAGATCGCGGCTCTGCCCCTGGGCGGACGCGTGAAGATTAACCCCTGGGACGACAAGGCGGAAATGGTGAAGACGGCTCCGGTCGCCATCACCTCGGCGCGTGACAAGATGCCGTTCGAAGTCACGCCCTTCTTCCCCCGGTTGGCTCGCTACGGTGCAGGCGCCACGAACACGGCTCCAGCAACCGCTGCCGCCAACTCAGGCTCGGGTAACTAGAAGGCGCATCCATGGGAAGGCACGGCTTCCAGCCGTGCCGCTCCCGCATCGCTTCTACTCCAAAGTTGAAGGAAGACGTAGGCTGGGATCCGGAACATCCTTCCGGGATACCCAGCCTTCGTTTTTTCTGGGGAGCACCTGCTGCACACGAGGAACGCACCTCGTAGAGACCGTAGCTTGCTAAGTCTCGCCCGCAGAGCCGTAAACCCGGAGTCAGAGACGCGGCCAGCAACGTCTCTACGAATGACATCGGAACACCAAAGTAATTCTCGTGGTCATCCAATCACTGCGAACTTGACCGCGACCCGTTGTAATAGGCGAGGAGGCTACTGGATGCGTCCTCGGCGGATCATGCTCGCTGTACTTGCGCTTGTCGCGCTCGCCACCGTTCACGCTCTCGCCTCTCAATTCGTCGTCTTCCCCAAGGTCGGCGAACTGGTCTCCCCCGACGGCCGCTACGTCGTGCGTAACGCCGAACGCGAGGGCTCGGCGTCGGATTTTACCGGCACCTTCCATTCGCTCTGGCTCGTCGAAACGTCCACCGGACGTTCGCGCAAACTCTACGACTACCTGGGTGTGGCAGCAGTGGCATGGTCCAGCAACGACTTCCTCGTCGTTACCCAATATTCCAGGAAGACTTCACAAGCTCTGGTTTTTTCTGCCGACGGCTCGCAGGATCCTGTCTTGCTCGACAAGCCGACATTGACGCACATGCTGCCTGCGGAACTACGCCCGGCGCTGCGCGAGAATGATCACGTTTTCGTCGAGGCTTCGCGAGTGGAGGAGGAAACTCTCTATCTCACGGTGTGGGGATACGGACAGCACGATGCGAACGGTTTTCACTGGCGCTGCCAATACGCTCTGCGCGAAGGCGTCGTCTCATGCGGCGAAGCAGTTCCCTCCCATTAGAGAGCGTCCGTAGCGCGAACCCCACCTAGCGCCGCGCCGTATTCGGCACCAGCACTCCGCCCTCGAGTTTTGGAATGCCGAAATGACCGCCGAGGTGAGAAAGATCAAGCGGGCTGATCGACCCCGACACCAGAATGAAGCTGACCTCATTCGAGCGGGCCACAAGAATTGCAACGTTGCTGATCGCGTTGTTGTCGAAGCGGATCCACAGCTCGGTCAGGCCCGGGTCTCCATACTTGTCATGCCGGTTCATCAGTTGCTTCCAGCCTGCCTGCTGGTACTCCTGCCTCACGGAGTTCAAAGACGCAGGATCGTACATCCAGGCGCCGGGAAAGCGGTAGTTGTGAACCGAGAGTCCGCTCACTCCGGCGATCACCCGGCGCAGGTCTTCGTTCTCCGCATCGAGCTTCGAGGCAAACACCAGCATAGAGTGGTCCAGCGTGAACTCCGTCTTCGACGACGCGCTCGGCCGTAAGGCCTCGACCGCCTGAGGAACCCACTCTTGCGGTTGCTGCGCGTGCCCCAACTTGGCTGCGGTAACGGCGAACAGGATGACTGGCACCATGCGGGATAGCTTCATCGGGCGTCCTCAAATGCTGGAATGACTGTCAAGCAGTCTCGCTTGTAGTCGCGTCGGTTGCTCTTGGCAATGCACCGCCGCTCAATATCATCTCAATCGCTAAGCGAATGAATCGAGGGCTGTTACTAAGACAAGTCAATCATCGCGAAGGGGAACTTCTAGAGCCCTCGTCTGGGGAAGGAAATTCCTGCCCGGCTCCAGCAAGCCGGTCCCGAAGATCCAGAGGCCGGTGTGACATCTAACCTTGCCTTCCACACTCAACTTGTCCGATGATGTGCCGCCGCGCGGTCTGCAAGAGTGTCGTGCCGCGAGCTGTAACTCCTTGGGGCTCAAGATTTTGCCCGAAAGTCATTGCAGCCCTTAGATAACTTCACGTTTTCCCGCTAAGTTGCAGATTCCAGGAGACCCAGGGGGGAGGGGGGGTACTAAAAGGTAAACTCTGTCCCAAATGGGAACAAAATAAGTCGATGCTCGGTGCATCGGTGTATCAGTGCATCAGTGGAAATTATCTTGAGGCGAAATCCAAGGCAGTGCTTAGACCGTCCTAAGGCGTGCAGTGAAAGATCAGCGCAGGCAGAATGTTGAGCGGTTGAAAGTTGAGCTTGACGGAACTGAAGCTGGACTTGAGGTAGGGCAGCAAAGTCCGGTTGTACTGGAAAACAACGAGCGAGCCCTTGGCTTTCAGCGCGTGACGGGATTCGGCGACAATCTCCATGCGGAGCGTCTCTGGAAGAAGGCTGTAGGGCAGGCTGGAAATGATGTAGTCCGCTGGCGCAAGGCCGTACTCGGAAAGAATACGTCGCACCTGCGCCGCGGATCCGTGCACCACACGCAGACGCGAGTCGCGAATCGTATTGCTCAGATACTGAACGAAGTCTTCGTTGAGTTCAATGACCAGCAGGACGGCGTCGGGTCGCATGCGCTTGAGAACTTCGCGCGTAATGGTTCCAACACCAGGTCCGAACTCGACTACGACACGCGCACGATCCCAGTCCACCTGAGCCATCAGGTCGTTCACCAGGAACCGCGAACTCGGAACCACCGAGCCTAGCATCGACGGATACTTGAAGAAGTTGCGGGCAAATAGCGCAACCGCGGACTGTGGCGCAGCGGACTTCTTAACGGCCTGGCTCGGCATTTCCGAAGTGTCCTCGAACCGCTAACCAACGGCAGTATTCATCCTATCTGATGCCAGCCGAATGTAGAGCGTCCCGTCCCAAACCGAAGTAGTGGTGAAGTAGGTACTTTCGTTACTGCTCGCGAAACAAAGCAACCGCGGTTTGGCAGGGTTTTCGGAGACCAAGGAGACGTTGCCTCTGGTCCTGCGTCGTTGCAACCCCAGGCGCGAGGGTAACTTGCGGGCGCGGAAGACGGTCAACGAGAATTGAGCAATCGGCACCACGGGATTCGTGTGGCTACTGAGGGTCTGGCATTTTGAGGCTATGGACGAACACGCTGCTCCGGCTGTTGGCGGGAACCTACTTCGTTCTCACGTCGCTTTACTGCCTGTTGGCGTTCTTGCCATACACCTATTGCGCCTTCATTAAAGCACCGCCGTATCCCTGGATGCCGTGGTTCACCCACCATCAAGCCGCACTGTACTGGCTCGCAGCGGCCGCGATCGTTGTGGCCAACTGGAATTCCTCCGCACCTCGATTTGCCCGCGGCGAGAGGCTGCGAGGTGCACGCCCGCTTGCCGGAATCTGCATGCTCCCCCTGGCCGGTGTTTACCTCAGCGTGCGGCCTTTCCTGCCCGGCCTGCAAAGTAATCGCGCAGCGTATTGGTGGAGCGTGGCTGCGCTGCTGCCGGTGATCGGAGCGGGATTGTGGAGATCTAACGCAACCGCAGAAGATCGGCGCCTGAGTGATCCCGGGAGTAGTGGAACGCAGTTCTTCGGATATTCCTCGGGACTTCTCATTGCATTCGTGGTGAGCGCGATCTACACGATCGGTGCGCGAATGCGGATTTATAGCGAGAGCCACGCCCTGAGCTTTCGCACGCAGGATGCGGAGTTCGCGGTCTGGAGTTTGATTTCGCACTTCGTGCTCGCTGTTGCCGTGTTGTCGGCGCTGCATCTGATCTTCCTGATCGCGGCCAGGACTCCGAAGCCGGTTCTCGTACGACGGACACTGACCGGCGGTCTGATCGTCGCAGCGCTGTCGTTCGTGTTGGCGCGCTTTCTCAACAACGCGATGAGCTTCGACGGTTGGGGTGCTTACGCGTACGCAGTAACGCTGGCTCTTGCGCTCGCACTCTGGGGATTTTCAATCGTGCTGCCGTTCTTGCAGCGGCGCGGCGCAGAGAACAAGATGGCAAGGCTGGATGCACGCCTCTCCTGGAGGCAAGGTGCCGCGACCTGGATCGTGATTGTGCTTCTCGCTGGGCTGGCGCTGGCATCGCGCTGGCTGATTGGCGGAGAAGACTGGAACGGCTTTGTCGGCAGCACATGGGCTCTAATCTTCTGGATCGCGATGAGCCTGTGTGTCTACCGTTTGCGTCCAGCCAGGACAAACTATTCCGCCGTCGTCATCGTGGGAACGCTACTGGCAAGCGCATTCGTCTACAAAGGACTACAGGCCACCGAGATTTTCTGGGGCAAGCCGCTGGGTTCAACCGACGATGAAATTTCGCTCAAGCTCGAAGAGTACGGCGAACGAGACGCCTCCTTCCAACTGGCGCACCATGTCCTGGGGAACGGCCGCAGCCAGGCTTGTGGAGACTTGTGCCGCATCCTGCGCGATTACACAAATATCCGCGACACGCACATCACGCAGGGAGTGCGACTGGTCGACAATCTTGCGCCGAGCGAGGGAGACCGGCCGAACATTTTCATTTTTGTGATCGACTCCATGCGACCAGATTACCTGGGCGCGTATAACCCTGAGCATGTGCACTACACGCCAAACCTGGATGCGCTGGCTCGGGACAGTGTCGTGTTCAAGAATGTCTATACGCAGTATGCGGGGACGTCGATATCGGAACCAGCGATCTGGTCGGGCGCGATGCTGCTGCACACGCATTTTCCTCAACCATTCGACGAAGTGAACAGCTTGCGGACTCTGGCGCGAACGGATCGATATCAACTGGTCGGAAGTTACGACACAGTGTTGCGGCAGCTGTTCTCGCCTGCCGATGATCTAACCAAACTGGATGTGGACAAGGATCTGTGGAACCAGTACGAGGCTTGCTCCACCGTCGATCAACTGGAATCGGCCATGGATGCGCGGCAAGACAGGTCGCAGCCAATTCTGTTTTATGCGCAGCCCATGAACGTTCACCAGTTCGCGCGCAATGACGTGCCCTCACCAACTTCACAGCACTGGAAAGCGCCCGACGGGATGAACGCACGGATTACCTACGAAGTGCATTGGGTGGATTCCTGCCTGGGAGGCTTCTTCAACTATCTCAAGCAGCGCGGAAAATATGACAACAGTATTATCGTAGTCGCGAGCGATCACGGGGACGCGACGGGCGAGTTCGGACGCATCAGCCATTCGACTTCCATCTGGCCCGAGATCATGCGCGTGCCGCTGATTGTGCATGTGCCTCCAAAGATGCGGGAGCATCTGGTGTATGACGACAACCGGCTTTCGACGCTGACTGACATCGCGCCAACTCTTTACTATCTTCTTGGACATCGGCCGATCCGGCAGAACCCTCTGTATGGTCGGCCTCTGTTTGCGGAGACCAAGCAGGAATTGGACCGCTATCCGCAGAAGGATCTTCTGCTGGCCTCGGATGTGCGGGCTGTCTATGGGATTCTTACCGCAGATGGTCACTATTTCTACGCAACCTATGATGCTCCGGCGCAGAGCTATCTCTTCGATCTTGCCGCCGACCCGAATGCGCAGCACAACATCCTGACCGCGCCTCTGAAGCAACGCTATGACGAGGAGATTATCGGGCAGTTGCACACGATCGGCGACTACTACGGATACAAGCCGGGAGTCGGATCACTGCTGGCTTCGTCGGGACAGTAGTGCGTATTCGGCACGAGGACAAAGCTTTTCATCCAAAGTCGCCGAGAAAGGCGGAAGTGATCGTTGAGTACTACCTACCGCCTTTCCCGCGAAACTTACGTCCTTCACTTTTTCGGTCACACTGCCTTGGCCGCCTCGAACTACTTCGCTCCTAGATCGTCGTGCTCGTGATAGTTCGGGTACGCTGGACGCTTGATCTCGGGTAGTGGATGGTCTTTCAACTGCTGCATGACTACTTCGATTGCTTTTTCCAGTTGCGCGTCGTGGCCTGCTCGCCAGGTTGAGGGTTCGAGATCGACTTCAACGTCCGGTGGAACACCGTGGTTTTCGACCTCCCACTCGCCGTTCAAGCCGTAGATGGCGGCACGCGGCGCGGTGACGCGTCCGCCGTCGATGAGTTCAGGGTAGCCGCCGATGCCGACCAGTCCACCCCAGGTTCGCTTGCCAACGAGCGGACCGACGCCGGCTTTGCGGAAATACCACGGCAATGCATCGCCACCGGAGCCGGACATTTCATTGATGATCATGACCTTCGGACCGTAGATCGCCTCCGAGGGACTCGACCAGTCGTGGCCTTCCCGGGTAACGACCTTGCTCATCATCGGGCGGCGCAAATAGTCAATGATGTAGTCAGCGAGCTGTCCGCCTTCGTTGAAGCGTTCGTCGATGATGGCGGCGTCTTTCCCGACCTGCGAGAAGAAGTAGCGATTGAAGCTGGTGTAACCTCCTCCCGCGGTGTTGGGCACGTGCACGTAAGCGACGCGGCCTCCGGTGGCTTGATCGACGCGGCGGCGATTGCTTTCGATCCACGCGAGGTGACGGAGATTTTCTTCGCTGTCGACCGGAACTACCGTGACGTCGCGAGAATCTTTTCCGTCGGCGTTGGCTCCGACTTTCAGGACGACCTGCTTCCCTGCCGTCTCTTCGAAGAAGCTGTAGATGTTGTCGGAGGCGTGGAGGTCGCGGCCGTTCACGGCGAGGACGTAGTCTCCCACTTTGACGTTGACACCGGGTTGAGTCAACGGGGCTTCATTGCCGGGGTTCCAGTTTTCGCCGTCGTAGACTTTGGCGATACGGTAACGTCCATTTTCGAGGCTGTAGTCAGCGCCGAGTAGACCGCCTTTGAATTTCCTGGGCTCAGGCGCTTCGCCACCACCGACGAACATGTGGCCGACAGTCAATTCTCCAAGACATTCCTGGAACAGGTCGGTGAGTTCGTCGCGCGAGGCGATGCCATCGAGGTACGACGCGTATTTCTTCTTGGCTTTGCCAAGGTCGAGTCCGTGATAATGCGGATCGTAGAAGAAATCACGCTCGATGCGCCAGGCTTCGTTGTAAATCTGCTTCCACATGGCGCGCGGCTCGACGTAGACCTCCCATCCGTCAAGCTTGAGAGGACCGAAACCAGGTTTGGGAGGACCTGAACCGCCCGGACCATCGTCAACCGACGCGGTCGACCACGAGTCCCCCTTGCGGTAGAGAATCTTTTCGCCGTCACGAGAGATGGTGAAGTCGTTGACCTCGTCCATGAGCTTGTCGACTTTTCGCTTGCTGAGATCAAATTTCTGGATGGTCTGGCTGACATTGGGCTGGTCGTCTTCGGTGACAACCATGGGGCCCTCGGAAAGGTAGAGCATGCCCGACTTGCCGGGAACGAGGGTGAAGTAGTTCTTGGCTGGAATCGGCAAGGTCAGAATGCGCTGGCCGATGCCGTCGATGTCGATCTTGACGACGACGGGCTCGTCCTTCTTGTCTTTGTCCTTATCTTTGTCGTCTTTGTTCTTGTCGGCTGACTTGTCGTCGGCCTTGGTCTTGTCTTTCGCCCGGTCCTTGTCTTTCTCTTTGTCTTTGGCCGCGGCTTTGTCTTTGTCTCTATCCTGATCGGCTTTCTTCTCGTCCTTGGCCTTTTCCTCATCGCTTTCGGGGGCGAGGGGCGACTTCTCATCCTTGCTGAGGACTGTGATGTAGACGCTGCGCGAGACGCGATGCTCCTGGCTCGACATGTCCAGACCAGCGGCGGTGAGAGCGACGTTGGTCGACGCAGTAAAGTAAAGGTATTTGCCGTTCTTGTCGAACGCGGGATTGAGCGCGTCGCTCATGCCGTCGGTGACCTGGAACGCCTTGCCCTGATCGAGCGAGTAAACAAAGACGGCGTGCTGGCCGCTGGGAAGCTGTTTGGCGTAGGCAATCCATTTGTTGTCGGGCGACCACGTCTGGCTGAGCTGGGTTGGTCCAAAGCCTCCGAAATAATCGGTGTCAACGAGCTTGGGTGCAGGGTTGTCGAGGTCGAGATACCACAACTGCAGGCGCTTGTCGCTGTACGCAATCTTCTTGCTGTCGGGTGACCAGGTGGGCGTGTAGAAGAACGACGGCGGGTTGCCGAGGTTGATGTGGCGAACCTGGCCCAGGCCGTTCTGATCGCGGATGGCGAGTTCGTATTCGCCCGATTCATCCGAGAAATAGGCGATGGACTTGCCGTCGGGAGACCATGCGGGATCGCGATCGGCGACGGCAGGACTGTGCGTGATGTTGCGAATGTCTCCCTTGTCGGTAGGGACGGTGAAAATCTCTCCCCAAGCTTCGAAGACTGCGCGCGCGCCGGTCGGGGAAATGCTGAAATTCTGAATACGCTTGGGATCGACCTTGGCGAAGTGCGGGCGGACGGCATCGAGGTCGCCGACAACGTGGATCGTGACATTCTTCGCCTGATGCGAATTCAGGTCGTAGAGCTTGATGGCTCCAAACTGCTCGATGACGATGGCGTCGGGTCCAGCGGAAGCGCGCTTGAAGTCGAGGCCATCGTTGTGAAGGGCCTCGGTGACCTGCTTCGTCTTTGTATCGTAGGCGAAGAGGCTGACGGGCCCGTTGCGATCGGACAGAAAGTAGATGGTGTCGCCGATCCACATGGGATGGTCGTCGTTGGAGTTGTCGCGCGGAATTTTAACGATGCTGGAGTCTTTGAGATCAGTAATCCAGATGGGCGTGGTCTGACCGCCGTGGTAGCGCTTCCAAGCTTGCTGCCATTTGGGATGCGGGACGTAAGCGAGATGGGTTCCATCGGGAGAAAAGGAAGCGTCCTCGGCGATGGGGAGAGGCAAGGGCGTGGGAAATCCGCCTTCGAGAGGAACGGTGTAGAGCTGATCCTCGAAGTGCGTGAAATTGTTGCCCCAGGAGTTGAACAGAATCTTCTTGCCGTCGGGAGTCCAGCCGGCGACGAACTCGTCGGCGGGATGATAAGTGAGACGGCGCGGAACGCCGCCGGTGGCAGGGACGACGTAGACATCGCGATTGCCGTCGTATTCGCCGGTGAAGGCGATCATCGAGCCATCGGGAGAAAAATATGGGAGCGCCTCGATGCCGACTCCGGAGGTAAGGCGGCGGGCGTCGCCGCCATCGCGGCTGACGATCCAGAGATCGTCTGCATAGTTGAAAACGATTTGGGTCTTGCTGACGGTGGGAAAGCGCAGCAGGAGCGGGGCATCGGACTGGGCGGCGGTCTGAATGGAAGTTGAGGCGAGAATCGCAAGTACGGCTGCCAGAAAGGATCTGTGCATTCGGGGCTCCACCACAAGGCTTGGAAAAGTGAAGGGGAATCTTATGTTTGGGGGGCTGCAAAGGTCAAGCAGGGGTGGTCCTGGTTAGCTTTAGGGAAAGGAAAAGCTTCTTGACGCAAAGCACGCGAAGGAAATCGCGAAGGGCGCAATCGAACAAGACGAGACTGCTCGGCAAGGATGTCAGGTGGACTTGCCTTTTCCCTTGCCGGGGAGACCGGCGGGATTCTCGTGGGTGCGTTCGCGGAAGGTTCCTTTCATTCCTGCGGCGAGTTTGACGCTAGATTCTCCGAACTTGTCACGCAGGCGATCGGCGGCGGCCAGCGCGTCTTTCCAACGCTGCTGGCGGTTGCCTTCGAGCAGATTGATTTGTTCCGGCTGCGATGTGAATGAGGAAGCGTGCACACCCAGCAGGCGTACCGGTACCCCTTTTTTCCAATTCTTGCGGAAGAGCGCGCGGATCTGCTCGAAAATTTCGGTGTCGAACTGCGTGGGCGTGGTGAGCGTGTGGGCGCGAGTCAGGGTCGTGAAGTCTTTGTAGCGCAGCTTGAGTTGCACGGTGCGCGTATGAAACTTGGATTCGCGCAGGCGGCGGCCGACCATTTCTGAGAGACGCATGAGCGTGGCCTCGAGCTGAGCGACGTCGGATGTGTCTTCGTTGTAAGTGTGCTCGTGACTAATGGACTTAGCGTCGGTGTCGGCGCCAACTTCGGTGTCGAACCATCCGCCGGCGTCTTCTCCGCGAGCCTTGCCGGCCAGAGCTAGTCCCCACTTGCCGAAACGGTCTTCGAGTTCGGAGTCCTCGAGCTTGGCCAGGTCTCCGACTTTTTTGATGCCGAGGGCGTGGAGGTGGGTCTCCATCACTTTGCCGACACCGGGAATCTCTCGCACGTCGAGCGGGGCGAGGAATTTCGCTTCTTCGCCGGGAACGATATAAAGCACTCCGTTGGGTTTGGCTTGCGCCGAGGAAACTTTCGCAATCAGCCGCGAGGTTCCGATTCCCACCGAGCAATTCAGGCCGGTCTCGGCTTTCATGCGCAGGTGCAGAGTGTGTGCGGCCTTGAGAGGAGGTCCGTGCAGACGGTCGGTGCCGGTCATGTCGAGGTAGGCTTCATCGATGGAAGCCATTTCCACCTGCGGCGAGAAGGCGTTCAGAACTTTGTAGACTTTGTCGGAGCATTCGCGATAGCGCTCGGGATGGCCGTCGACGAAAATGGCATGGGGGCAGTGCTTGGCCGCGGTGCGCAGCGGCATGGCGGAGTGGACTCCGAACTTGCGGGCTTCGTAGGAGGCCGCGGAGACGACCCCGCGCTCGTCGCGCTGTCCGCCGACCACAACGGCCTTGCCGTTGAGCGA
>Ga0265338_10003398_pt1 | contig 22472 bp, 30 predicted proteins | sample 42126metaG_FD_193579 | JGI IMG/M metagenome (GOLD analysis project Ga0265338, IMG submission 193579) | Rhizosphere microbial communities from Carex aquatilis grown in University of Washington, Seatle, WA, United States - 4-21-26 metaG | ecosystem: Host-associated > Plants > Roots > Rhizosphere... | reverse complement strand
AGTGCCTAGTCCCGGTACACGGCCTGCGCGTCCAGCCCGCCCTCGACGCCGGGCGGCAGCTCCCCCGTGCCGTGCGCGTACAGCGCGCTGTCGGCGATCGTCTCGATCTGGCCGGGCTCGTCGCCCCCGCCGTTCGTCCAGGCGCCGTCCGACCAGGTCAGCGACTCCGGCGCCGCCCCCAGCTGCATCCCGGCCAGCAGCCGCGCCTTGTCCTTGATCCGCTCGGTCGCGGTCGAGATGGCCGCGGGCGTCCCGTCGGACGGGCTGGTGTTGAAGCCGTGTCCGACCCCGAACCGGTTGGTGTCGGCGGGGACGATCTTGACGTCGAGCGGCGGGACGCCGAGCTCCTCGGCGACCTGCGCTGCGTACTGCGACTCCCGGCCATCGGCCTCAGTTGTCAGACTGAGCACCATCTTGCCGGTGGGGTGCACGCGCAGAAAGACCGCGCGGTAGGCCTCGTTAGCCACTGGTCGTCTCCTGATCGTCGGTGGCCGCCAGGGCGGCTAGCCGCTGGCGCTCCTGGTGCGCTCTCAGCGCGTTGTGCTCCTCGAGGTCGCAGAACGCCGGCTGCGGCCCTCCCTGCGGATGGGCCGGCACGGCTGGCCGGTCGCATCCGGGGTAGATGCAGATCCTGGTCTCACTCATCGGTCACCCATCCTGGCGTGGTCTTTCCCTTGCTGGGACCGTACCCGCTGGGCATCGCCACCGAGCTCCCAGCCACCGGCGTCGCGCTTGCCCACGGCTCGGGCTCCGGCTCGGCTGTCGTCGCCTGCTCGGGCACCGGCACGGGCTCGTCCAGCTCGCCGCCGATCGCGGCGACGACCTCGCCCAGCGCCGCGAAGCTGTGGCCGCTGACCAGCGCGTCGCAGTGCGGCAGGGCGGCGACCATCCCGCCGGCCCGAACGGCGAACTTCTCGGCGCTGATCCGCGGGTTGACCCAGACGATGCGGTAGGCAAGACGCGACAGACGCTCCATCTCGCGGCCGACCAGCACGGGATCGCCCCGCTCCCAGCCGTCGGACAGGATCACCACCACGGCTCCGCGAGCCATGCCGCGACGGCCGTGGCGGTCGTTGAACCGCTTCAGGGCCTCGCCGATACGGGTGCCGCTCGACCAGTCGGGCGCCGCTTCCGCCGCGCGCTGGATGGCCCGTTGCGGGTTGCGGGCGGCGAGCGCGCGGGTGACGCGCGTCAGCCGGGTCGCAAACACGAACGCCTCCGCATCCGGACCAGCGCCCGCGCCGCAGGACAGGAACTGGAGATACGCACGCGCGTAGGGCTCCATCGAGCCCGAGATGTCGCACAGCATGACCAGCCGCCGCGGCACCTCGCGCCGCTTCCGCCGGGCCAGCCGGATCGGGTCACCGCCGGTGCGCAGACTGGTCCGCAGCGTCCGCCGCATGTCGATCCGTCGGCCGCGGCGCGAGGTCCGGTGACGGCGACTGCGCCGCACCGGCGTTGCCAGGCGCAGTCCTGACATCAGCCGGTGGAGCTGCGCCAGCTCGTACGGCTGGAGGGCGTCGAAGCTGCTCGTAGCCAGGCGCTCCTCTTCACTTGCGAGAGCAACCGGCACCTCGATCTGCTCGCCGTCCTCGCTCGCCTCGAGCGGAGCCGCGGTCGACCACACGCCCCCCTGCGACTCCCGGCCGACCACCTCCGCCTCCTCCAGCCGCCGGTCGGTGGCGGGCTGCTCGTCGCTCGGCGCCGCCACCGCCTGGATCTCGTCGGGCCGGAACTTCTCGGGTCGGTCATGGTCGCCGAACACCGCCAGGAAGACCCGGTCGAAGGCCGCCACCTGCAACGGGTCGGACACCAGCACCGACCGTGCCGTCCAGTACAGCCGCCGCCGGCTGACCGGCCGCACCAGGTTCAGCGCACGCGCCAGGTCGGCCGACCGGGCAGGCGTCGTCGGGACGCCGGCTTCGTGCAACCGCGCGCAGAATGCCGTCACCAGCGGTGGCAGGTCGAGCTCGACCGTCTCGAGTCGGAAGGCCGGCTCAGTCACCGCTGCCCACCAGCCGCTCGAGACCGTCGGCGCGGACGACCTCCTGGTCTTCCTCGTACTTCAGCACCGAGCCCAGCGTGCGCCCGGCCACCTCGGCGTCGAGCCGCTCCACGCCCAGCAGCTCGAGCGCCCCCAGCCAGTCGATCGCCTCGGCGATCCCGGGCGGCTTCTGCACGTCCGAGTCCCGCATCCGCGACACCGCGTCGGCGACCTGCACCGCCAGCGTCTCGGAGGAGCCCCTGACCCGCCGGCGGACGATCTCGACGGCCCGCTGGCGGTTGGGGAAGTCGATCCAGTGGTACAGGCAACGGCGCTTGACCGCGTCGTGCAGATCGCGTGTGCGGTTGGAGGTGAGAACGATCACGGGCGGGTGCGTGGCCCGGATCGTTCCGATCTCGGGAATCGTCACGGCGGCCTCCGCCAGCAGCTCGAGCAGGAATGCCTCGAAGTCGTCGTCGGCTCGGTCGATCTCGTCGATCAGCAGCACCGCCGGACGCGGGCCAGGGTGCTCCAACGCCTGCAGCAGCGGACGGCGGATCAGGTACTCCGACCCGAAGAGATCCTCCTCGCGCAGCGTTGCTCCGCTCGCTTCGGCCATCCGGATGCTGAGGAGCTGACGCGGATAGTTCCACTCGTAGAGCGCCTCGGCGGCGTCGATGCCCTCGTAGCACTGGAGCCGCACGAGCGGCGTGTCGAGCACCGCGGCCAGGGCCTTCGCCGCCTCGGTCTTGCCGACGCCGGCCTCACCCTCGAGCAGCAGCGGCTGGGGCAGCCGCGCGCACAGGAACAGCGACGTGGCAAGGCCCTCGTCGACCAGGTAATCCACCGCACCCAGCCGCTGGGCCAGCACCTCGATGTCCGGAGCCAGGGCGCGGATCTCGTCGGCGGCGTTGCCGGTGACGTGCTCGCTCATGCGACCTCCCTGGCAGCCGCGAGCACCGCACGGTAGTCCTCCTCGGTGTCCACGTCGAGCGGGATCAGGCCCGCGACCGGAACCTCCACGACGTCGTCCGCCCGGCGATCGAGCAGCTTCCAGACCCCGCGGTCGCCGTGCAGCGCCGCCAGATCGGGGAACACGCTGCGGGCGAACGCGATCGGATGCCCGCGGCCGTCGTCGTACCTGACGACCGCCAGCGGGGCGTCGCCGCGGCCGCCAACCAGGGCAGCGACCACCGCCGGCGTGACGCCCGGCTGGTCGCCGAGCAGCAGCACCAGCAGATCCGTACGAGGAGCGACAACGGCCAGCGCCGCAGCGATCGACGAGGAACAGCCCTCGCCGTACGCCCGGTTCTCGACAACGTCCACCCCGCTCAGGTCGACCCCCGAGCGCACCTCGTCAGCTGCGCCCCCGATCGCCACTACCAGCTGCTCGAACCGGCACCCGCGGGCCACGCCGAGCACGTGCCCGAGCAGCGTCCCACCCGCGAAGGGCAGTAGCTGCTTCGGTCGCCCGAACCGCCGCGAACCGCCGGCGGCCAGGATCAGTCCGGTGACGGAGAGGTCAGTCGCCGACCTGGGCATGCCGGCTTTGCGCCTCGAACTTCGCCTTGCAGCCCTCGCAGCAGAAGTAGATGGTCTCGCCCTGGTGGACGAGCGAAGGGGTGCTGGAGACCGTAGCCACGGTCATGCCGCAGATCGGGTCGACCGCCAGCGTTCCTGGAGCAGCCGCCGCCTCGACGTCGGCCACGGGCATGTGAATGTGATCGGCGGGGTGGTCACGGCGGACTGTCACGATCTTGGCCAGGATCGAGACGGCGATCTCGCCGGGTGACCGAGCCCCGATGTCGAGCCCGGCCGGGACATCGATCCGGGCCAGCAGCTCGTCCGGAACACCGTCTCCGCGCAACTCGGCCAGCACGCCGGTGCCGCGTCGAGGGCTGGCCACCAGCCCCACGTAGGGCACCTGAGCCTCGAGACCGCGGCGGAGCGTGTGCAGCTCGTCCCGGCCATGGGCGGCGACGACCACCGCCAGATCGCCCGGACGCGGCTCGAGGCGATCACCGTCAACGGCGACAACGCTGAACCCGAGCTGGGCGCCCACCCGCAGCAGCGCCGCAGCGATCGGGGTCTCCCCCACGACCAGCACGCGCTGGACGGGCAGCACCGGCTCCAGGAAGACCTCGATGGCGCCGCCGGACAGGCAGGGGTTCTGGACGGTGACCGCCCCCTCGGCGATCTCCGTCTCCTCGGTCACGGCCTCACCGCCCTCCTCGTCCCCGAACGGCAGGACGCGCAGCAGGAGGGCTTCGCCCGTCTCCAGCGTCTGCAGCGCATAGGCGCGGACGCTGTGCTCGGTGCAGACGCCGCCCACGAAGCCCTCGATCGTGCCGTCGGCAAGCACCAGGGCGACATCGCCGGCCTCGACGCTGGTCGGGCGCTGCGCGCGCACCACCGTCGCGGTGGCAAACGCCACTCCCTGGTCGGCGAGCTCCCTCGCCCGCTCGGACAGTGCCTCGCTGATCACTGGGGCGGCTGCGCCCTCCCCTGCATGGCAGCCCACACCCGGGCGGGGCTGCATGGCATGTCGATGTGGTCGACGCCGTGGGTCTCGTACAGGGCGTCGATAACCGCGTTGACGATGGCCGGCGGCGAGCCCACATTGGGCGACTCGCCGACGCCCTTGGCGCCCAGCGGGTGGTGCGGGCAGGGCGTGACCGTCTCGCCCAGCTCGAAGTCTGGGCATTCGAGGGCGGTCGGGATCAGGTAGTCCATGAACGACGAGTTGAGGCAGTTGCCCTCCTCGTCGAAGCTGATCAGCTCCATCAGCGCGATCCCGACACCCTCGGCGAGGCCACCGTGGATCTGGCCGTCGACGATCATCGGGTTGATGCGCACGCCGCAGTCGTCGACGGCGATGAAGCGGCGGATCGTGACCTCGGCGGTGTCGGGATCGATGTCCACGACGGCGATGTAGGCGCCGTAGGGGTAGGTGAGGTTTGGCGGGTCGTAGATGACCTGGGCGTCGAGGCCGCCCTCCATGCCCTCCGGCATCGGCTCGCCGCTGTAGGCGCGCTGGGCGATCTCCTCGATCATGGCGCCCTTCTCGGGGTCGCCCTTGACGTACCAGCGGCCCTTCTCCCAGGCCAGGTCCTCGGGACGGGTCTCGAGCATCGTCGCGGCGATCAGCCGCGCCTTGTCACGCACCTTGCGCGACACGATCGCGACCGCGCCGCCCGACACCGGCGTCGAGCGGCTGCCGTAGGTGCCGAGGCCGTAGGGCGACTTGTCGGTGTCGCCGTGACGCACCTCGATGTCCTCGGGCGGGATGCCGAGCTCCTCTGCCACGATCTGGGCGAACGTCGTCTCGTGTCCCTGGCCCTGCGTCTGGGCGCTGATCGAGACCACCGCCTTGCCGGACGGGTGCACCCGCAGGTCGGCGCCGTCGTTCATCGCCAGCCCGAGGATGTCCATATGCTTGCGCGGTCCGGCGCCGACGCCCTCGGTGAAGAACGCCACGCCGATCCCCATCAGCTCGCCGCGGGCCCGCTTCTGCGCCTGCTCCGTGCGCAGCTCCTCGTAGCCGGCGATCTGCATCGCGACCTGCATCGTCTCGGCGTAGTTGCCGGAGTCGAACGTCCAGCCGGTGGTCGTCTCGTAGGGGAACTGCTCGGGCCTGATGAAGCTCTTCATGCGCAGCTCGATCGGGTCGACCTTCATCTCCAGCGCCAGCGCGTCGACCATCCGCTCGACCAGATACACGGCCTCGGTGATCCGGAAGGAGCAGCGGTACGCGACGCCGCCCGGCGCCTTGTTCGTGTAGACGGCCTTGACCTTCACATGGGCCTCCTGCAGGTCGTAGGAGCCGCAGCAGATGTGGAAGAACCCGGCCGGGAACTTGGTCGGCTGGGCGGTGCTGTCGAACGCGCCGTGGTCGGCGATCACATCGACCCGCAGGCCTGTGATCTTGCCGTCCTTGGAGCACATCTCCGAGTGCATGATGTAGTCGCGGGCAAAGCCGGTGGAGACCAGGTTCTCGGTCCGGTTCTCGACCCACTTGACCGGAACGCCGGCCACGATCGAGCCGGCGATGGCGCACACGTAGCCGGGGTACACCGGCACCTTGTTGCCGAAGCCGCCCCCGATGTCGTTGCACATGATCCGGATCATGTGCTCTGCCAGGCCGGCGACATGGGCATACACCGTGCGGTGCGCGTGCGGCGCCTGGTTGCCGTTGTAGATGTCGAGCTGGCCGGTGTTGGGGTTGAAGTCGGCGATCATCCCGCACGTCTCCAGCGGAGCCGGATGGCAGCGCGGGTAGATGATGTCGCGGCTGACGACCGTGTCGGCCTCGGCGAACGCCTTGTCGGTGGCCTCCTCGTCGCCTGCCTCCCAGGTCGGGCTGGCCAGGTTGTCGCGCTGTCCGATCTTGTCGTCGCGAATCAGCGGCGTCTCCGGATCGAGCGCCTTTCGGGCGTTGACCACCGCCGGCAGCGGCTCGTACTCGACGTCGATCAGCTGCAGCGCGTCGTTGGCCGAGTACTCGTCGGTCGCGATCACGAACGCGACCTCCTGGCCCTGGAAGCGCACCTTGTCCCCGGCCAGCACCGCCTGGGTGTCGTAGGAGATGGTCGGCATCCAGGCCAGGCCCAGCGTTTCCAGGTCCTTGGCGGTGACGACTGCGGCGACCTTCGGGTGCGCCAGCGCTCGCGAGGTGTCGATCGAGACGATCCTGGCGTGCGCATACGGGCTCCGCAGCAGCGCGCCGTACACCATGCCCGGCAGCTTGATGTCGTCGAGGTAGTTGCCCTGGCCGCGGATGAAGCGCGCGTCCTCCTTGCGCTTCAGCCGGCCGAAGCCGATCGGTCGCTCGGTCGACGGGCTGGGAAGGTTTTCGACTGTTGCCATGTCAGACTCCGGCTCCCTGTCGGGTGGATGCTTCGTGCTCGGCCGCCCAGCGCACCGCTGCCACGATGTTCTTGTAGCCGGTGCAGCGGCAGATGGCACCGGAGATTGCCACCCTGACCTCATGGTCGGTGGGATCCGGGTTCGCGTCCAGCAGCGCCCGCGTCGTCATCAGCATCCCGGGCGTGCAGAACCCGCACTGGAGGGCGTGCTTCTCGTGGAAGCCCTGCTGGATCGGGTCGAGCTCCCCGTTCGTCTCCAGCGACTCCACCGTGCGGATCTCGTGTCCGTCGCACATCGCCGCCAGGGTGGTGCACGACTTCACCGGCTGCCCATCCATCAGCACGACGCAGGCGCCGCAGTTGGAGGTATCGCAGCCCCAGTGGGTGCCCGTCAGATCGAGCGTCTCGCGGATGAAGTGCACGAGCAGCATTCGCGGCTCGACGTCGTGTGAGACGCGCTCGCCGTTGACCGTCATCGAGACGTTGATGATCAGGCCTCCTGATGCATGGCGCGCGCCGTCGCCCGGCGAAGCGCCCGTTGGGTGAGAACTCCGGCAAGGTGCCGCTTGTAGTCGATCGGCCCGCGGCCGTCGGGCGCCGGCGAGCAATCCTCGGATGCGATCTGGCCCGCCTGGGCGAACAGGTCGTCGGACGGCCCCTTGCCGCGGATCAGCTCCTCGGCGCGCGACAGGTGGATCGTCGTCAGCCCGACCGCCGAAAGTGCGATGCCGACGTCCTGGATGCGGCCGCCGTCCATCCAGACCATCGCCGACGACGCCGCGATCGCCCAATCGCCGGCGCGGCGCTCGACCTTCTCGTGGGCGCTACCAGCGCCCGGCTTCACTGCCAGGCGCACCTCGGTCAGGATCTCGCCGGCGCCCACCGCGGTCATGTAGGGCCCGACGTGGAAGTCCTCCATACCGACAATACGTTCGCCGCCGCTGCCCCGGATTACGACCCTCGCCTTGGCGGCGCTGCACACGGACGAGAGGTCCTCGGCGGCGTCGGCCTGGCAGAGCGATCCGCCGATGGTGCCGCGGTTACGCACCACGGGGTCGGCGATCACGTGCTCGGCGTCGTTGAACAGCGTGTACTCACGAGCCAGCAGCTCGGAGTTCAGCAGGTCGACATGCCGGGTCAGGGCCCCGATCCGGATCTCCCCCTCCTCCTCGCGGATGTAGGAGAGCTCGGTCAGGTCGTTGATGTCGATCAGATGCTCGGGGTTCGCAAGCCGCAGCTTCATCATCGGCAGCAGGCTGTGGCCACCGGCGATAACCCGCGCCTCCGGGCCGAGCCGCTCGAGGGAGGAGATGACGCCCTCGACGCTCGTCGCGCGCTCATACTCGAATGCTGCGGGCGTCTGCAATGCTCGCTCCTCTCACGGCTCGAGTCGGACGATCGTGTGCGTTACTGCAGGATACATGGCGACTTTCCGGGTCAAACGGCCCGAGGGGCCACTCACCCTGATGAGTTCGAAGGGAGCCGTATGCGAGGCTTTCCGATGTCCTCGCGCTGTTCGTACTGGACGGGCGAGTCGGCGCCGATGACCGGCGATCGCGGTAGCTCCTGCGCACCCTCCTCACGCCCGTCCGGGTAGAGCTTGCGAGCCGCCAGGCTGCCGCCCTCCACGTTGCGCAGGACCGGGCCGGCAGGGTTGCCGGCGGCGATCGGCGCCTCGCGGCCGAGCCGCGCCAGCGTCAGGGTGCCCTTCGTGTACACCTCGGAGATCCGCGGAACGGTGATGGTCGTGCTGTCCGGGAAGTTCCGCAGGCCGGCCTTCGCGGCACCCGGGTAGAGGCCGTCCACCAGGCCGACGGCGTCGACGATCCCGGCCTTCTTGACCAGCAGCCCTTCGAGCAGGTCGACGCCCGCGTCGAGCTGCTGGTTGATCGCGCCGACGACCTCGTTCACCGGCTTGCTCTTCTCGAGGATCTCGCCGACGTTGGCGATCGCCTGGTCGAGGGTGTTGGTGATCGTGCGCAGGGCGAGGATCACCGAGCACAGGTAGAAGACGGCGGCCAGCACGATCAGCGCGACGATCACGATCATCGCAGTTCCCGGCCCGATGGCGAATACGAGCATGCCCCCTACCCGGCGTCGTCGATGATCACGTCGAGCGAGCCGCCGTAGTTGGCGACTCCCGCGACCGTTTGCTCAACCTGGCTCTGCGTCGTCAGCAGCAGCGGCACGGCATCCAGATCCTTGGAGCCTGCGGCGGCGGTGCTGGAGATCTTACGGACGCTGGGCACGATGCTCCGGGCAGCGCTGAGAACGCCGTGCAGCAGCACGATCACGATCACCAGCACGACCACGAGCAGCGCGTCGCCGATCCACCAGAGCGTCATGCCGGTCTCCTCGCGGCGACCACGGCAGCCTTCTTCGCGATACCCGGCAGCGCGCCGAGGATGATGTCGAACTGCGCGTTGATCGCCTTGACGTGATCCTCCAGCGGCCGCAGGTGCTCGGCCTCGACGCCCTCCAGCGCCCCCGCCAACGTCGCCAGCGTGCTGGACGTGTTGCTGAGGCTGCGGCGAATGACGATCAGGGCCGAGGCGAGCACGAGCACCACCACCACGGCCAGGGCGATGCTGAGGATGGTCAACAGGCCGGTCATGACGCCTCCGCCTCGGCGCCGAACCCGTCGGTCAGCGCGTTCATATAGGCGTCCTGGACGAGCGCCTCCTGGATGATCTCGCCCAGCACCGGCGCCGTCGCAGCCAGCGACGGGATGTTGGCGGTGTTCTCGGCGACGCCGGCCGCGTTTGCGAGCAGGCCGCCGACCGCGCGCTCAATGCTGAGCACGGTGCGGACAAGCACGGCGAGCATCGCCGCGACCACCAGCGCCGCGACCAGCGCGAGGACGAGCGCGATCCACCACCAGCCCGTGCTCGAGAGCAGCAGCGTCATTTACCCACCGCCGCCTTCCGCAGCGCCCGGGCGGAATGAAGGATCCGCACGCCGGAGTCGTTGATCCGCTGGATGCCGGGAAGCCCCGAGGTCTGCTCCCGCACGACGCCAACGGCCTCCTCGGCAACCTTCGCCTGTCCGTCGATCCGGATCGCGAGGCTGATGATCGTGATCACGATCAGCGCGGCCGCCGCGACGACCACCGCGCCGAAGGCGATCCCGAGAATCCATTCGCCAGACGTGGACATCAGCTTGCTCCTCGCATCCCCAGGTCAGGTGTCTACAAGTTGGACGATATTGCTACACGGGGTGAAAAGTAAAGGGGCTCCGTGACAGCTAGCTGTTTCGACGGCGCAGCGCCATTCCCGTCAGCGTCTCGCGCACGACTCGCTCAGCGACCAGCGCGGTGATGTCGGCCGTGCCGACCATGGTCGGCGCCACCTCGACCACGTCGGCCCCCACCAGGTCCAGGTTCTCGGCGACGGTGCGGCACGCCCACAGCAGCTCGCGCGACGTCAGGCCGCCCGGCTCTGGGGTGCCGGTGCCCGGCGCGAACGCCGGATCCAGCACGTCGACGTCGACCGTCAGCAGCACGGGGCCCGGTCCGACGATCTTGAGCGTGTCCTCGATCACCGCCTTGATGCCGCGGTCGCGGACGTCGTGGGCGAAGAAGGAGGTGATGCCCTGGTCCTTCTGCCACCCGAACTCCGCCGGGCCTGGCCAGTACCCGCGGAGGCCGATCTGGACGTACCGCCTGGGATCGATGTAGCCCTGGTCGACGATCCGGTACATGGGCGTGCCGTGCGACAGGTCGGCGCCCCACTGCTTCTCGCCGGTGTCGGTGTGGGTGTCGAAGTGCACCAGGCCGATCGGACCGTGCACCGGCGCGTGCGCCCGCGCCTCGGGCTCGGTGACCGAATGGTCGCCGCCAAGCAGGTACGGGAAGACGCCGGCGGCGAGCACCTCGGCCACCAGCGACGTGATCGCCGCGTGGGACGTGGGCGGATCGGCGGGGACGATCGCGGCGTCGCCGAAGTCGATCGCCTTCAGCACCTCCAGCCCGTCGATCCCGGCCTCCAGGTGAGGGCCGTGCGGTGCACTGGCCGCCCGGATCGCGCGCGGGCCCATCCGGGCGCCCGGGCGGTCGGTGACCAGTTCGTCCATCGGCGCCCCGAGGATGGCGACGTCGATCCCGGCCAGGTCAGCCGGGTCCTCGGAGTACGGCAGGCCGGCGTAGGTCAGCAGCCCGGCGTAGTCGGGCCGCCCGTCGGCGAGGTGGGCCCAGCGTCGCTGTGGGTCGATCAATGGACGATCAGGACGTCGCAGCGGGCATGGGCGGCCACAGCCTGGCTGATGCTCTGGCCGAGCAGCCGCTCCAGGAAGCCGAGCTCACGCGAGCCGACGACGATCATGTCGGCGTCGTGCTCGGCGGCAACGGTGACGATCGTCTCGGCCGGGTGGCCGATCGCCGGCAGCAGCTCCGCCGAGAGACCAGCCGCCTTGATCGTGTCGGCGGCGTGCTCGAGATCGGTGGCGTGGTCGGCCGGTGAGTCGGTGGGGTCGGTCGCACCCATGCTGCGGCCGCTGCCCGCGACCACGACCGGTGCCACGCTGGTGACGAGCAGCTTTGCCTGGAACGCCTTGGCGAGCTCCATCGCCCGTTCGAGTGCCCGCTTGGATTCGTCGGTGTCGTCGTACCCGACCACGATCGTGTTCATGAATCGCTCCTTCTCGACCAGGAAACGCTTGGGCGCTGATCTTCCCCTACACGGGCCGGAGGCGCAAACGGCCCGCCGGTAGAGTGAGCGCATGAGCTCCCTCGACTCGGTTCTGGTGGCGGCGTACCTGGAGCGACTCGGCTGCCCGGCGCCGGAGGCGGCCACCGAGGATGCTCTGCGTCGCCTGCACCGCGCCCACCTCGGGCAGGTGCCGTTCGAGAACCTCGACATCCACCTGGACACCCCGATCGTGCTCGACCAGGAGGCGTTCGCCGACAAGGTCGCCGTGCGCTCCCGCGGCGGCTTCTGCTACGAGCTGAACGGCGCGTTTGCAGCTCTGCTGACGTCGCTCGGGTTCGAGGTCGAGATGCGGGAGGCCAGAGTGCACAGCCCCGCCGGGCTGGGCGGCCGGTTCGGGCACCTCACCCTGGCGACCCACATTGGCGGGCGCACGCTGCTGACCGACGTCGGGTTCGGCCGCGGCGGATTCGACGAGCCGATCGACCTCGACGCACGCAAGCAGCAGGAAGACACCGGCGGGGTGTTCGAGCTGGAGGAGGCCGAGGACGAGGAAGGCTGGGTCGACCTGATCCGCGACGGGGAGCCCGAGTACCGATTCTCCCGGGAGGCGCATGGGCTGGAGGACTTCGCCGGCGGCTGTGAGTTCCACCAGAGGTCGGGGGAGTCCCCGTTCACGCGCGGCACGGTGTGCACGATTCGCACCCCGCTGGGGCGCACGACGCTCGCCGGTACGCGCTTGATCGAGACCGAGGGCGACGGACGCCGCGAGCGCGAGCTCGAGGTGGGTGAGTTCGGCGACCTCCTGAGCGACCGGTTCGCGATCAGGCTGCGGCCGGCGGAGGTGGAGCGCCTGTACGGCGTGGCCGCCAGCCGTGTGGGCGGCGCCGCGCGGTAGTCGTCGACTCAGGACGTGAGAATGATCGCGCCGTGCCCCGCCACGGTCACCGCGGTCGTCGTCACTCCGCCAAGCGTGTGGTAGGCGTGAGGCAGCGCCACCCTGACCGACCTCGGGCCCGGGTTCACCAGCACCAGACCCCCGTGGTAGGCCCGCTGGTAGACGCCCTTCAGGTAGTACTTGCCGACCGTCGCGTAGGTCTGGGTCGGCGTTCCCAGGTTGAGGTCATACAGCGGCACCCACTGCTGCCAGGCGTGGATCACGCCGCGCCCCACGTTGAAGTCGTAGAAGGCGTGGCCGGTGTTCGCCAGCAGATACGTGGCCAGGTCGAAGATGCGGTTGACCGACGCCCTGGTCGGCGAGGGGCACTCGCAGTGCGCGCGGACGAGCATCGCCGAGCCGGCGTTGCCGTTGTCGATCACCATCTGCACCATCCGCTGCCACTCGGACACGGTGATCCGGGTCGAGTCTCTGGTGATCCAGCCCTGGGCCTCCGCCGCGTCGGTGTACGCGTTCAGCGTCGAGCTGGCGTGGAGGAAGTAGGCGTTGCCGTTCAGGTAACCGTTGCCGATCACGGTGGCGCCGGCGGGCAGCGCCGCCCGCGTGACATTGGCCATCGATCCGGTCATCGACATATAGGCCTTGGGGGCAAACAGCTTCCGCGTCCGCGGGTCGATCGGGGCTTTGCCACCGGCGTTGTGATGCGTTCCCATCCCGGCCGGGCCAAGCATGTCGAGGTAACAGCCGGACGTATAGGACGTCTGGGCGGCCGCGCATTGCTGCGCGACGTAGTGAGCCCAGCCGTTCACCGTCCCCAGCGCGTCCGTGTACGGCGCCGTCGACAGGGGATTCATCAGGCTGCCCCCCTTCTTGCGGGAGACGATCCGTTGCCCGGCCTGCGTATGCAGGTACCAACTGTCCGGCAGGTTCTTGGGGTCGTTGTCCCCCGCGTACATCCCGTTCTCGTAGACCAGCAGCAGCAGGTGAGAGTCGGCAGCCTTCAGCCTTGGCCCGATCTGGCTCATCGCCGAGGGGCCGGCGACCACCATGTCGTCCATCTCGGCGATCCGCGAGAACGCAGCTGGGGTGGTCGGCTGTGCTCCGTAGTTCTGGTAGGTGACCCAGTGGATGCGCCCGTACGTGCTTGCGATCGGCAGCGGCCGCGGGCCGGACGAACCGGTCGACTCGGCCCCGCTCTGGGCCGGGAGAACGCCCATCAGAAGCAGGAAAAGTACGCACAACTGCATGCGGCGGCGCCGCCATGTCGAAGCCATTCGGACCCCTTTCGATCCGCGCAGACCAAGCGCGGAATCGCGGGAGTATTACACGGCGATCCGTTACGACGTTTACCGGTTCTGTAAAATTTTCGGGGACCGAAGGGCGCCGGACGGGCCCAACGTCAATCCGGGAACGCCCGGTTAGGCGTACGATCATCGACCGTGCGTCTTACTCTTGCAGCGATCATTGTGGCACTGGCGTTGCTGGCATCGGCGTGCCTGAGCTCCAGCGCGAAGCCGAAGTCGAAGCACCACACGACGACCGGCCAGACACAACCCTCAGAGATCACCCTTCCGCCGCAAACCTCCAAGGAGTCGTGCGTTCCGGTTGTCACGGGCGGACTGTCATCGGACTTCCTCGATCCCGACGTGTCAGTCCGGTCGGGGCCTGTCGTGTTTGACCGCCTCCTCGCGAATCGGGGCGACCCATCCGACTACCAACCGGTGGCACCCGGTCGGTATGACCCCACCAAGACGCTCGTCTTGCTGCGCAAGGGGCACTTCGCACTGGTCGAGGTATCCAAGAGCCAGCACCACGTCGTGTCCTTGCTGTTCGATCAATCGAAGCTCGCGCCCGGCCAGAGCGCAGCAGTTACCGACGGTGCCCCTGCGGTCGTGTTCCGCAACTGCCCCACCACCACGACATCAGCCTGGATCGAGTACCCGGGAGCGTTCATCGTCGCCGGCCCGCGGTGTGCGCGAGTTGAGGTGACGCCCCTGAAGCCGGGCACGCGCGTGCCGGCCGGCAAGACGGTGAAGCTCAAGATCCCGTTCGGGCGCAAGATGTGCGGCAAGCGGAGCTGACGTCAGCGTGAGGAGCTCTGCGGCAGCGTCGTGACGCCGCGTTTGGTCACCGGGTTGGACGGCGGTGGCACCATCGGTCCGATGTCGCCGTCGGGCGCCTCGTCGAGGTCGACGATCACGGGGGCGTGGTCGCTCGGCCCCTTGCCCTTGCGGGCCTGACGGTCGACCCACGCCGCCTTCACGCGGGCGGCCACGGTCCCGCCGGCCAGGATCAGGTCGATCCGCATGCCCAGATCCTGGTGGAACATCCCCGCGCGGTAGTCCCAGTAGGTGAACACGCGTTGGTCCGGCCAGTGGTCGCGGACGACGTCGTGGAGTCCCACCTGCTGCAGGCTCGCCAGCGCCGCGCGCTCCGGAGGCGTGACGTGGGTCTGACCGACGTAGGCGGCGGGGTCGAAGACATCATCGTCAGTCGGCGCGATGTTCATGTCGCCGCAGACGACAACCGCCTCGGGCCCGGCGGCCACAACGTCGCGAAGCGCAGCGAGCCACGCCAGCTTGTACTGGTAGTGGTCGGAGTCCGGCTCGCGGCCGTTCGGCACGTACACCGAGTGCACCCGGACGCCGCCGCAGGTAGCGGCCACCGCGCGCGCTTCTGGGTGCGGAAAGCCGGGCGCCCCGGCAAGGCCCCTGTCCACGTCCTCCAGGCCTACCCGGGACAGGATCGCGACGCCGTTCCACGAGGGCTCTCCATGGGCCGCCAGCTCGTAGCCGCGGCTTGACGGCTCATCGCCCAGCAGCTCGGTCAGTGCGGCATCCGCGATCTTGGTCTCCTGCAGGCAGACCACGTCGGGCCGGCGCTCGTCCAGCCAGGGCAGAAGGCGCGGGAGGCGCTGGGTCACCGAGTTGACGTTCCATGTGGCGATCCTCACTGGCCACACGGTATCGGAGGCCGGTAGTCTGGTGCGAACCCGAGTGACGGGCAGGGCCTCGGGGTGAAAGTGGACTGCTTGACAAGTAACTTGTAAAGTTGCGCAGTCGATCCAGGCCCGCGAGGCCGCCGCCGGCCCACAATGGAGGTGCGACGCCATGAGCTCCCGCCGTCTTCGAATCGGTCTGTCCGCTTGTCTTGGTGCTCTGCTCGTTGTTGTCGGAGGAGTTGCGGGCACCCGGAGCGCGACCAGTGCCACCCCAACCGATTGGCCGATGTTCCGCTTCGATGCAACGCGCTCCGGTATCAGCCCGGAGACGGCGATCGGCGCCTCAAACGCAGCCTCGCTGGGTGTGGCGTGGGATCAGAACCTGGGTGGATCGGTCTTCTCGTCGCCGGCGGTCGTCTTCAACTCCACGCTTGGCAAGCGGGTCGTCTACGTCGGGTACAAGAAGGGCGTTGCCGCACTCGACGCCGCCACCGGGACGGTCATCTGGCAGCGCGCCGCCGGGCGCGTCCTCTCATCTCCGGCGGTCGCCGGCGGCGTTGTCTACGTGGGCAGCGCCAACCATTATCTGTACGCGCTCGACGCCGCCACGGGCAAGCTTGATTGCCGGTTCCAGACCGCGGGCGTGATCTCGTCGTCGCCGGTCGTGGCCGATCCGGACGGCAAAGGCCAGGTGGTATACGTCGGTGACAGTGGGCCCTCCGGCGGCTCGGCAGACGGCGGCCACATGTGGGCGATCAACGCCGTCGACCCGAACTCGGCGGCCAACTGCAGCGCGAAGTGGTCGTTCAACGGGTTCAGCAACCCCGGCTCGGGCGTGTGGTCGTCGCCGGCCTATGCCACCGACAGGTTCGGTGCGCCGCTGGTGGTGTTCGGCTCGTCGGATCCCGACGATTCGATCGTCGCCCTGAACGCGGTCACCGGCCACCAGAAGTGGTCGTTCTTCGCCAAGGCGGGCAAGGACTCGGACGTGGGCTCGAGCCCCGCCGTCACCGCCCCCGGGGTGAACGGCTTCAAGGGCGGCGCCGTCTACATTGGCACCAAGTACGGCGACATGTATGCGCTCAACCTGACCACCGGAGCGATGATCTGGGACTACAACGCCCGGCCGGACGACATCACTCACGAGGGGTTCCGCTCGAGCGCCTCGGTGGTCGGGTCTGAGGTCTACGTCGGCTCGGGCGGCGGCGTGTATGCGTGGGACGCGGTCACCGGAGCCCGCACCTGGCTCGATGCCAGCCTGAAGACGGTCGCCTCGCCGGCGATCACCGGCGCGCCGGGCGACCAGATTGCCTTCATCGGCGACATGTCCGGAACGTTCAACGCGCTCGACCTGACGACCGGCGACGACCTCTGGACGATGGCCTCGGGGGCGCCCTTCATCTACTCGTCAGCGGCCGTCTCGAACGGGATGATCTTCGTCGGGACGGCCAGCGGCGATGTGTTCGCGCTCGCACCGGGCGCCGGAGCGAGGGCTGGTTAGCTGCAGCTAATGAGCGTGTGAGCGCTCGCTTTGCCGCAGCCGTTCGGCGAGGGTGCGCAGGAGGGCGATCGAAACGGTCGGCTCTTCCCTGAGCACCTTGCCGAACGCCTGCCGCGAAAGGCACAGGGCAAGGACGTCCGTGTCGGCGACGACGGTGGCCGCCCGGGGAGCGGCGCTGAGCAGCGCCAGCTCGCCGAACGCCTCCCCGACGCCAAGACGCGCAACCCGCCTCCCGTTGCGCAAGATCGACACCTGGCCGTCGAGGACGACGTAGAACGTGTTGCCGGCGTCGCCGGACTGGACGATGCGGGTCATCTGGCCGAACCGGCGGGTGGTCGCGACGCGCACGATCCGGCGCAGGTGCCGCTTCGGCACCCCGGCAAACAGCGGCAGCTGGGCGAGCACCGGGATCCAGTCGCGACGCCTGGCTCCCGGACTCACGGTGCCCTGGACGGTGGCCCGCATGTTGCGATCGTCTCACATGCTTGACGGCCGGGAACCAGAGGGAGATACTGGCCCCGGCACCTGGGGAGGAAATGTATGGAAATCGCGACGGAGACCGGGACTCGGCTGGATGCCGGCGGAACCGGCATCTCGAGAGCAACGTTCCTGCAGATGGGGGCGGCGGGCGCCGTCACCGTGGTCGGTTTGACGACCGGCGGCCGCGCCGTGCGCGCGCTGGCGGCTATGACCGGCTCAAGCCAACCGGCGCCGTTGTCGCGCTCGGCATTCGCGCCACATGTGGGGAGCGTCTTCCGCGTGGGGCCGGCCGCCGCGGGCGCATCGGCAGTCCCAGTGCGCCTGACCGACCTGTCCGACATCGGCCAGATGGGTGGACACGATCAGGCATTTTCGCTGCTGTTCACGGCGGCGCGGAGCTCCACCCCGATCGCTGGTGGCATTCATGTGTTCGAGCATCCACGCATGGGGCGCTTCCAGCTCGGCATCGGGCCGGTCGGCCGCGGCGTACGCGTACGCGACTACGAGGCAATCATCAATCGGGTTCCGGGCTCACCCGGGCGACCACGGAACTAGGAGACAGGCATGTCTGAACCTTTTCTCGGCGAACTCAGGCTCGTGCCCTACAACTTTGCGCCGCGCGGATGGCTCGCATGCAATGGCCAGGTGTTGTCGATCGCCCAGAACACGGCGCTGTTCTCACTGCTGGGGACGACATACGGCGGAAACGGCACCACGACGTTCAACCTGCCGGATCTGCGGAGCCGGGTGCCGATCCACGTCGGCCAGGGTAATGGCCTGAGCTCGTACAGCCTGGGCCAGATCGGGGGCGAGGAAGCCGTCACGCTGAACGAAACCCAGATGCCCCAGCACAACCACCTGGTGCAGGCGAACAACCTCAACGGCGACACCATGAGCCCGAACGGGGCCGTGCTCGCACGTGCCCACAAGGTGCTGAGATATGCGAGCTCCCCGGACGGGAACACCTTCATGAACGAAGCGACGGTGACCCCGGCCGGGCAGTCTCTGCCGCACGACAACGTGCCGCCCTACCTCGTCCTGCAGTGGATCATCGCGATGGAGGGGATCTTCCCCTCGAGGAACTGAGCGGGGGCGCGGGCCCGGCGGGGCCGGAGTTCTCCCTGCGCCCGGTCGAGGCGGCCGACGAGCCGTTTCTGCGCGCCCTCTACGTGACGACGAGGCCGGATGTCGCGGCCATGCTCGGTTGGCCGGACGCCGAGCGGGAGTCCTTCCTCGAAGGCCAGTTCCAGGCGCAGCTCGCCTCCTACCGGGCACGGTTCCCGGAATCGGACCACGTTCTCGTCTGTGCCGGTGGCGAGCCGGTGGGCCGGCTGTGGGTCGAGCGGTCGGCGTCCGGGATCCTGATCGTCGACGTTGCCCTGACGCCCGCACACCGCGGGGCAGGCATCGGCACCAGCCTCCTCCACAACCTGATGGCGGAAGCCCGGAGCGCGGATGTGCCCATCCGGCTCAGCGTCGACAAGGACAACCCCCGGGCGATCTCCCTCTACCGGCGGCTCGGGTTCAGGATGGTGGCGGAGGACGAGATGCGGGTGCGAATGGAGTACCGCCCTCCAGCATCTCCCGCAGCCAGTCGTTGAGCAGGCAGTCGACGACCAGGTGCACTCGGTCGCCCGATCCGTCGTTCTCGACGCGGTGTGGCAGACTCAGCTCGAGATACCAGGCCTCGCCGGGCTGCATGTCCACGCGCTCACCATCGAGGTAGAAGGCGACCTCGGGGTTGCTGGTGACCGGAACGTGCACCCGGATCTCGCCGATGTCGTATCCGAGATCGATGTCCTGGTGCTCGCGGATCCGCGCGTGCGGCCCCAGCCGCAGCAGACGCACGGCCTCCAGCGGACACTGAAACCGGCCCATCGCCTCGGCCAGGCCGGGGAACCTGGCGACCAGCTCGGTATCGGCGAACTCATCCTTGCGCGACGGGTCGGAGAAGAGCATCTTGGTCAGCCCGCCGACCGAGCGCAGCGAGACACCGCTCCAGTCTCCCTCGTAGTAGGCGGCGTTGAAGTGCGGTACCCACTCGTCCGCGCCGAGCCCGGCGACCTCGGCTGCCAGCCGGTCGGCGTCGAACTCCAGCGGCAGCTTGATCGCCGTCACCCGAGCGCCTCCAGCTGGTCGAAGAGGGGCTGGGCCCACTGCGTGGCGGCGCGCACCACGGCCGGAGAGGGCGGCGGCGACTGGGCGGCGTCGTACGGCAGCGCCGGGTTCTTGGCGTCTCGGCTGGCAACGTCCAGCACCGCGTCGCGCTCGCGGCCGTCGAGCTCGAGTGAGAACAGCGGTGCAATCGCGTCCAGCATGCCGGCCGGGAGCGTACGGTAATTCGCGAACAGGGATCGGCCGGGATCCCGCACCCGCTCCTCAAGTGCGGCGGAGAGGATCGCCGCCACTACCCTGGCGCAGTAGTCCTCCGGCGGCAGATTCACGGCCTCCGCGCCCAGGCCGAACAGCTCGAGGGGCAACACACCGGGGATCATCTGCGCGCCGCGCCGGCGCAGCTGGGAGGCGATGATCTCGGCCGGCTCCCGGTAGAGAAAGACCCATGGCGTGTCCGGGAACGCCCGCCGGATCAGCCGCAGGTCGACCGTCGACCAGCTGTCGAACTTGTAGAACGACCTCGATCCGGGGCGTGCCAGCGCAAGGACGATCGTGCGCACCCATGAGACCAGCTGGTCATGGGAGACGTTCGGGGCCGCGAAGCGCACCCGTAGCACCGTGTCGACCGGCGGCGGCTCCGAGAGCACGTGGGCATCCGGCAGCGCGGCCAGCATCTGCGAGACCAGCGTCGACCCGCAGCGCGACGCGTGGAACACGAACCCGGCGGGCTCGGGTACCCCGGTGTCGGCGACCAGTCGCTCGGCGTCTGCGATGGGAGTGGTCTGGCGGAACAGCAGCGGAAACGGCCGGCGGAGGCAGTGCTCGATCGTCTGGTCGAAGAACGGGTCGGAGAACCGAGTCTCTCCCGTGTAGCACCACTCCACCATCGGCGTTTCCCGGCTGAGCGACACCCGGATCGGCGTCCAGGAGGCGAGATCGAGGGTGCCGGTCATGGGATCCAGCGCTCGAGCCAGGCCCGGCGCGCGGCCTGCCGCGCCTGGTCGATGTCGCCCGGCTCGACCACCAGGCCGAGCGCGAGCGCCTCGCGGGCGACGACGCTGGTGAACTCTGCCCAGTCGTCGATGTCGCGCAGGTCGCGCTGCAGATCCGGGCTGCCAATGACCCGCTCGCGAAACCGTTCGAAGTCCTCTGCCGGCATCCCACCATCATCTCCGCCTCGCGGGCGGTTGTCGAACGGACGTTGCCAGAGTGGGAGGCGTTTGACAGACTCACGGGCCGGGGTAGGAGGTCGGCGGCGTGTTTGGATCAAGAAACCCTGCGCTCGTGCGCGGGGTCCAGGTCGGCACTCTGGTGCTGATCCTGCTGTTGAGCGTGGCTGCAGTGGGGGCGGCGCTGACCGCCTACGAGCTCCGCGGGGTCTCCGGCGACGTCCAGCAGGCGCAGTCGCACCTGCCGCAGACCATAGGCAGCCAGCTTCCCTCCAGTGGCGGGATGCTCGACAACAATCAGGTGACGCTGGTCAGCTACAGCTCGGGCATCGCCAAGGGGACCGCTGTGCTGTTCGCGACGGCGCCCAGCCACAGGTTCAGCAGCATCCTGTCGGTGTCGCCGGGGGTGCGAGTCGGCTCGGCGTCGCATCTCAAACGTCTGCAGCGGAAACGCTGCCTCCGGAACCCGAGCCGCTGCCTCGATCCGCGGTTCCGCACGGTGAAAGGAACTCCGCTGCAGAGCATGACGGTGACGCAGGCCATCTCGGCACTGCGAAGCGCGGGAATCCCCGTCACCCACGTGGCTCTGATCGATGCCAAGAGCGTCGGGCCGCTGGTCGAGGCCGTCGGCGGCATCACCGTTGTCAACAGGACGGCGTTCACCACGACATCGGCCGACGGCCAGCCGGTGTACTTCGCACAAGGGACGCTGCGGCTGGACGGCCCCCGCGCTACCGCATACGTCCACGCTGCGACCACCCGGGAGTCCCTCGACCCGGCCGAGAACGCCGCCCTGGTCGGAATCGTGCACGCGGTTCTTGCGCCGTCGGGAGTCAGCCAACTCGCAGCGACCGGCAGGGCCTTCGCACGGGCGACGGCCACTGACCTGACCACCGCCGACGTGCTCGGCCTGGTGGAGATGAGAATTCGCGGCGGCGACCTGGTGCAGTGCCGGCTAACCGGCCCCGGCAACCTCGCCGATCCACGCTTGCAATCGGTGGTCGACCAGGCGCTCGGCCGCGTGGCCACCACCGGCCCCGCCTGTCAGGCCCGCACCCTTCCCGCTGCCACCGTCGTCCCCCCGGTCCTGCTCGTGAAGGCCGCCCAGCATTACGGATGGCAGCTGTTCGTCGGTATCGCGGTCGTGCTGTCGGCCCTTGCGATCGTTCTCGCCGTGATCCTCAGAGCACACTGGGGAACGGCAGACTGAGGTCAGGTGGCCTCCCAGCTCGCCAGCCGCGCCTGCCAGCGGTGAAGCATGCGGGTGAGCCGGCGGGTCGACTTGATCCGGAACTCCGGATACTTGTCAGTCAGATGACGGTGATGCAGGTAGCCGACCTGGAGCGCGGCGTACCTGAGCGACGCGATCCGCCTGCGTAGCGTGACTATCAGGTGCCAGCGCTGAGCCTTCCGTTGTTCCGACTGGCGGGCATGCGACACCTTGCTGGGAGTGCCGCTCGAGGAGGGCGTACTCGAGGGTTGCGTGCCAGAGGCTTGCTTGCCAGAGCCGTGCTTGCGGGAGGGGCCGTAGTGATGCCGGTGACCGGTGGTGGCAGCGGTGTCGAAGCAGCCGGCCGCGACGACGGCCAGCGCCAACCATACGGCTATGAGTGCACGCACGCCTGCCTCCCGACCGACGCATCATCGGGCTACCCGCCGGACCGGGAGCCCGGCACTGGTAGTTATAGCGCCGACTGGTGTCAGCGTCATGGCCGCCCCGAGCCGATCGGCTGTCCGGCGACGCGGCCGACCAGTGCGGCGGCGACCATCAGTCCGGCCCCAATCTGGTCGTCGCCGGACTGGCCCAACACCACCCCGGTGATCATCGTCCATCTGCCCTCGATCCGGCGAATGGTTCGGAAGGCAAAGCAACCGC
>Ga0265338_10003397_pt1 | contig 22473 bp, 19 predicted proteins | sample 42126metaG_FD_193579 | JGI IMG/M metagenome (GOLD analysis project Ga0265338, IMG submission 193579) | Rhizosphere microbial communities from Carex aquatilis grown in University of Washington, Seatle, WA, United States - 4-21-26 metaG | ecosystem: Host-associated > Plants > Roots > Rhizosphere... | reverse complement strand
CTCACTTAGAAAGAAAAAATAATTTATATTTGTACCACAAATTAACCTCTTAGGAGTTGTACACTTTAGTCCGGAATCGTTGTACAGTTTGTCCGGAATAATCAATAGTGGAGTTTAGAACAGAAAACTTAACTGTTTGCAATAAAAAGACATATTATAATCCTCGTTTAGGCGAAGGTTCTGCCTTCGTTGCATTTATTTTTTCAGGCTGAGCCTGTTAACATATATTCGGACGAGGTAGAACCTCGTCCGAACGGAGTTCAGGTCTCCACCAATATCATTTTATATAAGAGATTCCAACTTTCAATAATGGTGGAATCTTTTGGTTCGGCGAAGGTTCTACCTTCGTCGTATTTATTTTTACAGGCTGAGCCTGATTGGATAGTATCTACTGAGGCAGAGCTTCTGCCGAACGGGGCGTTATCACAATATGTCATCAGTGATTCACTTGCGTTCATCTCTATTATTCTTACCTGATGAGTCTAGCTCACCTTTTCCTTGACCGTTCAATACCATAGCTTTTGACCACAGCACCGCAAGGCGGTTTGCTGGCTACTCCTGTAAGTCGCCAGCGAAGGTTCATCTTCTCTCGAAGCCCCCCTTCATCTCTTATACAGCATGGAAATGAACTCTCTTTATTAATTTCAATTTATCCATTTATTTCAGGACACACCTCTGCTGAACGAGGATTTTTAATTAATTATTTAGCAAATATTGATTTAATTGACTTTGATAGTTTATCTTCAAAATTGTGCATATCTTTAGGTGTATATTTGTATTCAATTGCTCTAAGATGTCTTAAATCAAAGGGAATATCAGTTAAGCTTTGAGTTATTAAAATAGTTTCTTTTCCTAAAGTATGAGCTATGCCGATCTCATAAAACACATTAGGATTTCGTCCTGAATAATCAGCTATTATTACCTTTGAATTATATATTGACGACCAAATATCATCTATTATTGCTGAATTACCATATATATCCATAGCAGTACCGCATGATAACCCTACTTTGGATAATGTAGGCTTAATATGCTCTTCAAATACAAATAGAAATGGTTCACTGAAAGGAATCAAAACAAAAACGTCAAATTTTTCATTCATTTTTTTTGGAATACCAAATATCGAGTTTGGTACAATACCCTGAATTATATCCTTTGGAGCTTCACAAGCACCAACAGTAGCTTCTTCAACCGATAACACAGGCTTTAGAAACCTTGATATAACATCTTGGCAATTATCCCAATTAAACATATTATTCTCTGCATAATGACCACAAATAGCGGCAAGTAATGCATCACCTGCACCTAATTCTGATTTAATTATTGGAACTTGAGGTGCCTTAAAATCAAATCTATTACCTTTGTGTTCAAATATTGAATATCCATTTTTACCATTTGTAACAACAACAAATTCACTCTTATAAAAATTGCAAAAATCAATAATCTCATTTTTATCTATTTTAGTATCCCACTCAAAATATTTTTTAGCCTCAACTGAATTGGTAGAAAACAATAAATAATTCAATGAATATTCTGTTTTGATATATATCGCTCTATTGACTTTACTTTCAGATACAGAACTAACCATTAATGGAATATTATATTTTTTTGCAATATTTATTATTTGTAAAATTTGTTCTTTACTGAGATTACAATCTAATACTACAGCAGAACTTTTTTTAATTGATTCTTTTAATTTTCCCTCGTTTAAAACAACCTGATCTATAGTTGATGACGATACTGCTGATTCTAGTTTCCCAGACAAACGTTGAGCAACAAATCCGCTTTCTGAGATAAAATCACAATATGATATATAGTCCGTATTTACACCTTTACCCTCAAGAGAATCCTTAATCAATTTACCAGATAATGAGCCAGTTTTTAATATTGTTAATATTGATACATTGTAATTGTGTAGTCCTAAATTTATTGCAATATTATAGGCAGATCCACCCAATGCTATTTTAATACTACCAATTTTATCAATATTATTTTTTGTGTCATCAGTATAATCTGCAAGAATATCTAAGTGAGCAGAACCTATTACTAAAACGTTACCTTTCATTTCATATGTTTTTTAAAATTGATTAATATAAGCCTGATATTGGATTATACTACTTTTGCATTATATTTCAAACAAATAATAATCTCTATATACTATATTTTAAAATTAGTTGGATTCTTATCATCTTCGATAATTTTACTTATAATACTCGGGAGTATTTTATTTTTTATAATTACTGAAAGAATCGAATGGTCATCAATATTTGGATTAAACCAACGCATTTCTTCTATTTCATTATTAATTTTAATTTGCCCCATTATTTCTCCTGTATAAAGTTTAATTTGTACTATAGAATCTGGGTCATTTGCGGCAACATCTTCATAAATTCCAATAAATTTAATTGTGTTCTCATGTAATTCTACACTTAGTTCTTCCATTATTTCACGCTTAAGTGTTTGAATATCTGTCTCATCTGATTCAACACGCCCCCCCGGCATTAGAAACTTTTCTGTACCCATATTTCGTACTAATAAAATTTTTCCATTTTTAATTATGGCAAGCCCAATCTTTTTAATCACTTTCATTGTACGAATCTTTCTTTAAGAAATCATGAATATAATAATATAAACCTTCTATGAAATAAATAGTTGGGAAAATATGCGGATTTTCCTTTGAAGTCGCTAATATCGTACTAAAAAAATATCCATCATTGTTAACATTATTTTTTATAATTAATTTAACACGATAATTAACTACTATTCTTTGAAAAAAATTAAGGTGTTTTTTATAAAGAGATATTGCATGAAGGGCATATCCTATAGAAATATGCCTGTAATTTAAATGTTCTACTCCGCTTAAATTCATTGATTTTGTATCAAAATCTTCAAATTCAATAAAATTTTGTTTAAATACAAATTCACTTATAATAAAATCCATAATTGTTTTCAAATCAATTAATTTGAAAACTTCTTTTTTTAAATTTTCATCTTTTAATTCGAACAACAAAATAATAAAAAGTGAAGTTGAACAAAGTTTTGGGTGATCACTGAAAGTGTATCCAAATTTTCCAGAAGGAATTTTTGATATTAGATATATTACAGTATCACTTACTATATTTGTATTATATAGATTAGCGGCATTGATGGCTCTTATCGACCATAATGTTGTCATTATTCTAGTTCTTTCACTATTTTCTTCTTGTTCCACTAAAGTCGCCCAACCATATTTTGATTTAGAATTAATTAATGCATTATAAAGTAATAATATTTTATTCGCGTCTTCTTTTGATAGTTTATATAATTGTTTATCTCTAAGAATACTTAACACGTATAAACCAAGTGACGTACATTGAACTGTGTCCTTGTTAAAGGAAAAACTTTTCAAACCTGATATTCCAACATTTTCAATCAAATATTTTGCAACTTCATTGATAATTCGTTCTTCCATTTGTCCAATTGAATCAAATGTATAAATTAGCGAAAATAATCCTTCAGCACTATTTGCTATTTTTCTGTCATTCCCTTTATATGTAGAGGACCAATGCTCATTAGCTGATAAAATCCAATGCCTACAATTAGATAAAACCTTTAGATATTTTTTTTTGTTAGGATTAATTATGTATATCAAATATTTTGCAAAATGAAAAGCTAAAATTGGTATAATATATCCTACTAAACCTCCTAATACTTCAATTTCAATTGAGCCAAGTTGAATATTTATATTTTGATTAATATAATTCAGTATATTTTGTCTGAAAATAATATAAATCGTGAGCCAAACTATTAATACTATATATGATAGATTTCGATTCATTTAAAATCTTATTATTTTGATAAATGTCAGGCGATTAAATAATCCTTGTGACTTGCGTAAGCCAATTACTGTTCATCTGAACTTAATGACAAATTATAAAATATATCTTCAATATTTGCAGGTTGTAAAGCCCATCTAAATGCAGGATGAACCTCCCAGTCATATCCAAAATCAACAAACGAATTTGATAAGTACCTATTTTCCTCAAAATACTTTCTTTGAATAGTACCATCTTCTAATGTTTTTCGTGCAGTAAGAAAATTAATCTTAAACAGAAATTGAGCTAAATCCCTTGAATCTGCAGATCGACCATTTGTAAATGAAAAATTATTTTGTTGTTTGATATTATTTATTTTACTCTGTAATTCAGATGTTGTATAAATATAGCCATCAGCTGCCAGTCTCTCCTTCTTAGTAGGTTTCATCCCAAAAATCAATTTATCAATTTGTGGTAATTCAGTTCTATATTCATTAATCGTGTCTTGAATACGACCTTGGGAATACTCTTCAAATATAGCTTGGAAATGAGGCGACCTGATTAGGTTCGATTTGTTTAAAAAAGCTTGCTGAGCTGCTAATGAACACAATTTAACTAAATCTCTTGGCCTTTTCCTTGTAAGTGACATTAATAATTTATGTATTGGCACTTCTGTCCATTTTCCTTTTCCATAAAACTTTGGCTCAAAAACTTTGTCTAAATGAAAACAAAGGTGCTTTTGTGGAGTATTCATAAGAATTTCTTCATCAGCAATCTCTCCAAAATAAGTTAAAATCCTTTTTATTAGTAGAACTAGAATCTCATGATTAGACCATCTATACCACACTACAGAACCCTCAATTTTATCTGTGGATTCATCAGATGTGCGAACCAAATAATAAACATCCGACCTTAATGAAACTTTGAAAATTAATCCATTATTATCATTTGATAAATCACGAATTGCATTTAAAAGAGCCGAAATTCGATTTATATCATCTTTATTACCTTGCCATCCCCTATCCAAATCATCTAAATAAACAACAATCTTTTTCGTTTTAAGGAAATTATCAATTAATTTAAGCTGTGTAGGCTCTAAATCAACTTTTTCTTTGATGACTTTGACTGAGTCCGAAATGAAGGAAACCAATTTTAACCCAAATTGACTTAATTTACTTGCAACAGTCTCATCATATAAACCAAACTCACTGAAGACTTTGGCACCAATAATCTTTATCAACCCATATTTCCATTGTCGAATCCTCAATAAAAAATTCTCGTCAGATTTGCCAAGGTCAGCAATATCATCTGGTTTTATTAATATTGGTAAATTGCCATTTTCTTTTTCCTCTGCAATTGCAACTTTGAATAAAGCTGATTTGCCTGTTCCCTTATGACCAACTAAAATCCGGATTGGCAAATCCGAAACAACTCTATTAAACGTATCTTTTTTAAAAAAATACTCACGGAGTCTTTCTATTGGTTCGCTTTCTGCATCTTCAAATCCAAAAACATTTTTAATCGTATCATCATTAAAGACAAGTTTTTTATCTATTTCCATTATTATTTATTTTCATGTTTGTAAATTAGGGTATTTGACTAACAACTAGTTAATATGTTTAAAAATTCTCAACTTAAACAATATTTGTCATAATGTATGAGTTTTATAATGTATAACTTTCATTAAGTATTTCTCTTTTTCGTATTTATTCTTAAAGGCACAACCTGTATTAAAGCAGAGCTTCACCCAAATAGGAGTATTCAAATTGAATTTCCTTTTTCCTTTACCCCACCTTAACCACTTCCAACTTCACACCATTCGGAAAAGGTTCGACCTCGTCCAAACGTAGAGTCAGAAAGTTCATTAACTCTCTCATCTATAGTATCGTTAATAATACCAATATATTTTAGTATTGAAATTGACATAAAATAACTTTCAAATAAAATATTCAAATCAATCATAACTTTATTATCTAAATAATCGACCAATCGCTGAAAAGAAATTTGTTCCAGATTCAATGATATTAGTAACCTTTTCTTCAATTTGATATTTGTTTTCAAAGAATTTATCCTTCCATGGGGTATATATTTCACCTAAAAAGTTACCAATTCCTTTAATAATCTTGTTTGCAATGTTTCGTGAATACGCTTGTTTCTCTTTAATAAGCTCTTCTTTTTTTTTATCGTTTTTTTCTTTTTGAATTAATTTATCTGTTGCTTCATTTGTTGCTTTTGCAAAATTAATTAATGTTGTATACGGCATAACATTCACCAATGCATTCAATACGCTAAAAATATTCCAACCTCTCGAATCATATTCCACACATTGAGATCTCTTGAATTTAACATCTGGAAATTTAGTATTTAATTTAGTATTAATGATATTGATAAATGCCTCTTTTGCAATATCAACTTCTTTTTTGTGTGCTTTCGACAGTCCAATCTTAGAATCTATTTTGACTCTTTTTGTTATTCCATTATCATTATAATCAAGAGTGTCTATTTTATTAAACCCAAAAATTATACTTTTATAAGGAAATCCTGATTTCAATATGATTTGAAGAGTTTTAATAGTACCTTCCGCTAGTCTAGGTGGAGCTATCACTACTAGAATCGCATGAATCTGAGACTTTTTATTCTTCTTATTAAGCCATTCTTTATATATATTTTCATATTTAAGATCTTCATCTTCATCAACTCCAAGTCCAGGTAAATCAATTAAAATTATTTCTTCTCCTTCACAAGTCCATGAATATTCTTTGTCATTAATTGTACCTGTCATAAAGTGTCCAACTTTTCCAACTTCTTTACCAAACAGAGTGTTTATTGTTGTTGTCTTGCCATTTCCTGTCTTTCCACATATTAGTACTTTTGGTATTTCTTGGCTAGGTAGTTGCTCCTTGAAATTTTGTATTAAATCAACAAATTCTTTATTTTCATTAATAATTGGATTACTATTTATGCTTACATAATTATGGTCTAAAATAGTATCAGATATCTCTTTTGCAATTTTTTTTACCGCCTCAGAATAACTCCTTGCTTTCGGGCTGTCATGATTTAAGTTAGTCCAATTATGATATTGAAACGATTTTACTTCCTTAAATAATCCTTTTGCCTTTTCCTCAAACACATTCTCAACTTTTTCGCTTATTTCAATTAAATACAAAGGAATAATCCTCCTTATATTTGGTTCAGCTTTATATAAACCTAAATAGTATTCCAATTCCTTTAAACAGTTTACACTTTTAAAGTAACTTGGGGTTAAAATTGGAATAAATATAAAAGTCTCATCAAGATTATTTTGGATAATATTTTCAAATTTTGACCCACCTGTTATTTTTTTTGTATCTTGAAATATATCAACTTCAAGCGAAGTATAAGTTTTTATTTGATTTATAAGTTCTACTCTTAAGTGAGTAATTACATCTGATTTATCATTAAACTGACAATAACTAATAAATGCCTTTAATGCTTTATATTCCATATGTTTCCTTGTGTTATTATTACTAAATTCCAGTTTTTTTTAATGGATTCCGGTCTCAACCAATATATTTTATGAAAGAGATTCCACCTTTCAATAAAGGTGAAACCTCTTGTATTTTTACCCCACCACCAAAGCACTCACGGTGTTGCTCCACGGACCTTCATCGCCTTTGGTGTTTACCCAGCGAAGGCGGTAGGTGGCTTTTTTGCCGGCATCGGCATCAAGGTAGGTAACAACTTCGGGGGTGGCAGTGCATAGCCCCAAATAGTTATAAGAGCTGGCATCGCCCAGTTTGCACCACACTTCTGCTCCAATGATCCCGACGGGCTTTGCCTTGCTGGTGGGTGTGTCTGAATCGACAAAATTAATGCTGTGCTGCAACAGTACACTAAAATCAATGTTTGCAACAGGGTTACTTGATGGTACAGACACGGGGGTGTGGGTTCCGCTTCTTACTGTTAACCCCATGCGGATGCGTTCGGCATCGCTCACCTTATCGTTGTTTGCCAACCATTTAGCAATAAACTTACGCAATGCCTTTTCAAAGACAGCACGTGCATCGTCTTTATCCTGAACATCGGGACGTTGACGGTTGTTTTGATTACCACCCTTTGCAAAGGCAGTTACCCAAATAGCTTGTTGTGCCACCAGTGTCGATACTTCGGCTGTTAATATTCCCCATAGGGTAGCATTCGATAGAACATCGCTTACTACTTCTGCCTGCCAAATGTTAAATTCGGCATCACTTCCAGGTACATAATCTGTATAACTCATAAAGGTTTGATTTAACGTTAATTATTAATGAAAGAAAAATTTAAAACTTGCGATGATGATTTTCGATTAAACGTGAAGCAATCGACGCTTTTAAAAACTGTTTCATTTCTGTCGGCAATAGCTTCGAAACATGTTCCGAAGCTTTGGCTGATAGTTGCGGAAGTTTGGCAACATGTTCTGAAGCTTCCGCAACATGTTCCGAAGCTTTCGCTGATAGTTGCGGAAGCTTGGCAACATGTTCCGAGAGTTTCGCTGATGTCAGCGGATGAACGGCTGATAGTTGCGAAGCTTTCGCTGATAGTTGCGAAGCTTCCGCTGATAGTTGCGAGACTTCCGTTAAAGGTAGCTGATGTATGGCTGATAGTAGTAAACACCCCAGTAAAAGCAGAGACTATTATACTGAAATTAAAAAATGATTTGTTGTATTCTATTGATGAATACTGCCTATTACTTGTGACGTACTGACATGCCTCATTGCAATTCATAACAGATTGTATTGAATTATAATATAACGATACGCTACCAATTTTATTGGGTTTTATTTTGGCTAAAAGCGAATATTTTAGTAGTAAATGCTTCATTATTTTGCTTTACGGAAGTTTAATGAATCCAATTATCTTCGTTATTTAATTTTGTAATATAATCATTTTCAATAGTAAAATATAGTTTTCCAAAAATCACAAGCCTTGGTAATTGAATTTTTAGACGTTCTCTTTATTTCTAAACAAATCTAAAAAACTTTTTTTACATAATTGTGTCGCAAAGACGAAATAAATGTAATTTATTTTTAGATTTTATAAAAGGCTTGGAAATAGTGGGGTTTTGAACAGAAAACTAAATCGTTTGCAATAAAAAGGTTTATGAATAACCTTAATTACACCTAAATTTATTTTTATACAGAATACATTCAATAGTAAAGCAAACAGATCATCGGCACTATAGACAACATTTACAGTTATCGTGTATAGCGAAATTGATGGTGTCTAATGTAATAATCGTTTATCATTATCACGGCTTAAACAGACTGTGTGAAAATGGCATTTAAACAAAGATTCGTTTAGTGTTTTCGTCCATCTTAAACCCTGGTTCAGCGAAGGTAGAACATCGTCCGAACGGAGTTATGCCATAAACGAAGAAAATTAATCCAACGACATTTTGTAGAGTTCATTTTTACCCTATAACTTCACCGTCAAATCGAAGGCAAAAAGATTGATTAATTATGATAAAATATCATTTTAAGCTTTCCATACAGTTTTCAGATAAATATTCCGTTCCTATAATGATTAAAACCACTTTCAAATTTGTAAGAATAGGCTTATTTATTAAAATAATTGAAGAAATATGATTAAAATAATAATATCCTATAAATCTACTCGCTCTTTTTATTTCTCTATCTATCAACATATAAAGCCAACATTTTGATTTTCGGTAAAATTATTTTGATATAAAAAAAATCTTGTTTTCATTATTGAATATATTTGCATTGCAAAATATGTGGTTATTTGAACATCGCAGAAGAAAGAGGACCTTGCGATATGTGAATCTGAATTATCTTTATCAATTAATATAGTTCAAAACCGTTAATCTTTATTATTTAAATTCTATGAAAATTTACAAATACCTAACGTCTCTGGGTCTCTTGCTCTTCTCGTCATTACTTGGTTTCTCAAGTGAAGCAGACCTTAAAATTCCAGATTTAAGTCAAGCAACATTTCCCCATTTCGGTGGAATAGATGGATGGCATCTATTGCTTTTTGGATCTTTTGTTATTGTTGGTACTCTCGGTATCAGCTTGTATCTGTTCAGTCAAATTAAAAAATTGCCTGCACATAAATCAATGCTTGATGTTGCCGACACCATCTACAAAACATGTCGTACTTATTTATTACAACAAGGCAAGTTCTTAGCTATCCTTTTCGGAATTATAGCTATTGCTTTAGTGTATTATCTAGTTATGGCTCATTCACCAGAAAGTGCTTATTCAGCACCAGTAGTAATTGTTCTTGTACTTCTATTCTCTATAGTAGGTATGGGCGGTTCGTATGCTGTAGCTTGGTTTGGTATTCGCGTTAACACTTACGCTAACTGCCGTACAGCTTTCGCATCGTTAAAAAGACGTCCTTGGGATGTTGTAAATATTCCTTTACGTTCAGGTATATCGGTAGGTTTATTCCTTATCTCTTTGGAGTTGGTTATGATGATTATCATCTTACTTTTCGTTCCTCGCGAGATTGTTGGATATTGCTTCTTAGGATTTGCAATTGGTGAATCGCTTGGTGCTTCGGTACTTCGTATCGCCGGTGGTATCTTCACTAAAATTGCTGATATAGGTTCTGACTTAATGAAAATCGTTTTCCAAGTTAAAGAAGATGACCCACGTAACCCTGGTGTTATTGCCGACTGTACCGGTGACAATGCTGGTGATAGTGTTGGACCTACTGCTGATGCTTTCGAAACATACGGTGTAACCGGTGTTGCTCTTATTTCTTTCATCTCTCTTGCTGTTAAAGAAGTTGACCTTCAAGCTAAACTTATCGTTTGGATCTTTGGTATGCGTTTCTTAATGGATATCTTCTCAGGAATCTCTTATTTCGTAAACAATGCTATCTCTGAAAAGAAATATGGTAAATCGTTAGATTTTGATTTTGAAGAACCATTAACTCGCTTAATTTGGATTGCTGCTATTTCTTGTATCACGATCAGTTATGCAATGAGTTATGCTCTTATTGGTGATGTTACAATCGGAGGTGTTGCTCATCCTCATCTTTGGGTTAAACTTGCTACAATTATTAGCTGTGGTACTCTTGCTGCTGTTCTTATTCCTGAATTCACTAAAAAATTCACCAGTTCAAAATCAGATCACGTACACGAAATCGTTACAGCTTCTCGCGAAGGTGGTGCTTCTTTAACTATCCTTTCTGGTATTGTTGCAGGTAACTTCGCTGCTTACTGGATGGGTCTTTTAATGGTTGCTCTTATGGCTGGTGGTTATTTTATCAGTAACACTTTAGGTCTTGGCGATGCAATGGGTTACCCAAGTATCTTTGCTTTCGGTCTTGTTGCTTTCGGTTTCCTTTGTATGGGTCCTGTTACTATTGCTGTTGACAGCTATGGTCCGGTAACCGACAATGCTCAATCGGTATTCGAACTTGCCCAAACAGAACATATCCCTGGAATCGGCGAAGAAATAAAACGCGATTTCGGTTTCACTCCCGATTTTGAAGGTGGTAAACATTATCTTGAAGCTAACGATTCAGCTGGTAATACCTTTAAAGCTACTGCTAAACCAGTGTTGATTGGCACTGCTGTTGTTGGTGCTACTACCATGATTTTCTCTATCATCCTTTTATTAAAGAAAGCCGGTATGTTGAATCTTGAATTAACACAGGCTCCTATCTTATTAGGTCTTATTACCGGTGGTGCAATGGTATTCTGGTTCTCAGGAGCATCTATTCAAGCTGTAACTACCGGTGCTTACCGTGCTGTTGCTTATATCAAGAAAAATATGAAACTTGACAAAACAGAAGCCGATCAAAACGATTCAATCGAAGTTGTAAGAATCTGTACTGAATATGCTCAAAAAGGTATGTGGAACATCTTCATTTGCCTAATGACTGCAACCCTAGCATTTGCATTATTCGATCCTAACTTCTTCGTTGCTTACTTAATATCTATTGCAGTATTCGGTTTATTCCAAGCTTTATATATGGCAAACGCCGGAGGTTCTTGGGATAACGCTAAGAAACTTGTTGAAGTTGACTTAAAAGAGAAAAACACCCCTCTTCACGATGCTTCGGTGATTGGTGATACTGTTGGTGATCCTTTCAAAGATACTACATCGGTTGCTTTGAACCCAATTATTAAATTCTCTACTCTATTCGGATTATTAGCAGTTGAAATTGCTGTAAACATGTCGGATGTAGATGCTATGGGAGTTAGACATTATGGATTGGCTCATTGGATTATTGCTGGTATATTATTAGTAGTTTCAATGTATTTTGCATGGCGTTCGTTCTACAAAATGAGAATTGACATTCATGAATAATCAATAAAAGTCATAAAATTGAAAGGCTTGAATGATTATTTATTCAAGCCTTTTTTTATTATATTTTATGAACAAAAATCTTGTAATACCACAAAATAAAATATCTTTGTTCGTCTTTTTGGCGGGCTTATTAGTAACATTTAAACAATATATATAAAGATGAAATCAACATTATTGCTAAATCAAAAACACAAAGATTTATCGATCAATGGAGGTTCGCATCAGAACAATTAAAAAATAATTTTAAAACATTAATGATGAAAGCTACACACATTGAACACATTGGAATTGCGGTTAAAAACCTAGACGAACAAATCAAATATTACGAAAATGTTCTCGGTTTAAAATGTTATAGTGTTGAAGAAGTTCCTGAACAAAAAATCAAAGGAGCATTTTTCATGATTGGTCAAACCAAGATTGAATTGTTAGAATCGACCGATCCTGAAGGACCGGTAGGAAAATTCATTGCCAACAAAGGCGAAGGTGTGCATCATATTGCTTATGCAGTTGATAGCGTTCAACCGGTAATTGATGAAATAGCTTCAAAAGGAGTTCTACTTATAGATAAAACACCAAGAAAAGGTGCAGAAGGTTTGAACATAGCATTCTTACATCCAAAATCAACCTTTGGTGTATTAACCGAAATATGTGACGATCCAAGTAAAAAATAATAATACCCAAAGTCGGGTTAACATCTGACCAAATAACATATAAATTAAACATAATACAGATGAACAATCAAGAAAAGTTACAAGAACTTAAAAAGTTAAGAGAAAAAGCCTTGCTCGGCGGTGGTGAAAAACGTATCAAATCGCAACACGACAAAGGTAAATTAACCGCTCGCGAACGTATTACATTACTCCTTGATGAAGGCAGTTTTGATGAGTTTGATATGTTTAAACTTCATCGCTGTACAAACTTCAACCTCGATAAAGAACAATATCTAACCGATGGCGTTGTAACCGGAAGTGGTACTATCGACGGACGTGTTGTATTTGTGTTTGCTCAAGATTTTACCATATTCGGTGGATCTTTGTCGGAAACAATGGCAGAGAAAATTTGCAAAGTTCAAGATATGGCTTTAAAAGCCGGTGTTCCTTGCATTGGTCTTAACGATTCGGGTGGTGCTCGTATTCAAGAAGGAATTCAAAGTTTAGCCGGATATGCAGAGATATTCCAACGTAATATCATGGCTTCAGGAGTTATTCCTCAAATATCTGCAATCGTTGGTCCTTGTGCCGGTGGTGCTGTGTACTCCCCTGCCCTTACCGACTTTATCTTTATGACTGAAGAAAACAGCTATATGTTCTTAACAGGACCTAAAGTGGTAAAAACAGTTACTGCCGAAGATATCACCGTTGATAACCTTGGTGGTGCAAGAGTACATGCTTCAAAATCGGGTGTGGCTCATTTTGTTTCTGAAACAGAAGAAGAATTATTGTTTTCTATCCGTCAATTGCTTTCGTATCTTCCTTCTAATAACCTAGAAGATGCTCCGAATATTCCAAACGAAGATCCAATTGACAGATCAGAAGAAGCATTAAACTCAATCATACCCGACAATGCCAACAAACCTTATGATGTTCAAGATGTTATAAAATTGATCGTTGACTATGGCGAATTTTTCGAAGTTCATCAAAACTATGCAAAAAACATCTTTGTAGGCTTTGCTCGTTTCGATGGTCGTTCGGTTGGTATTGTTGCAAATCAACCTAAATTCTTAGCCGGTGTTCTCGATACTGAAGCATCACGTAAAGCAGCTCGTTTTGTACGTTTCTGCGATGCATTTAATATTCCTATCGTTACCTTAGTTGATGTACCGGGTTTCCTTCCAGGAAGTCAACAAGAATATAGCGGTGTAATTGTTCATGGAGCTAAATTATTGTTCGCTTATGGCGAAGCTACCGTTCCTAAGGTTACTGTTACCATGCGTAAATCGTATGGTGGAGCACATATCGTAATGAGTTGTAAACAACTTCGCGGCGATATTAACTTTGCATGGCCTAGTGCTGAAATAGCAGTTATGGGTGCCGATGGTGCTGTTGAAGTACTTTATGGTAAAGAAATAGCTGCTAGTACTACTCCCGAAGATAAAGCAAGAGTTGCTCAAGAGAAAAAAGACGAATACAACGATTTATTCATTACTCCATACCAAGCTGCTAAATACGGCTTTGTTGACGATGTGATTGAACCAAGCGAAACTCGTTATAAAATCATCAGAGCATTAAATACCGTTCAAACGAAAAAAGATAGCAATCCTCCAAAGAAACATTGTAATATTCCTTTGTAAGACTGTTTTTCTTAAAATAATGAAACGCCGACTTTGTTTATGCAATGTCGGCGTTTTTGTTTATAAAAATTGAAGTATCTGTTTAATAATACATAAAGGGGAATTCAATAAATAGCGTCTACTAATAGAATATCATTAAACATTAGTATCTTTGAAAGATGGAATCTAACAGTTTAAATACAGACAAGCTAATACAGCATTGGTTGAAAAGCTCTGACGAAGATTTTGAAACTATGTTAGCTATGATGGAATCGAAAAGATATAATTGGGCACTATTTATTGGTCATATCGTAATTGAGAAACTTTTAAAAGCTTTATTTGTAAAAACGAATAATGATTATCCTCCTTTAACACACAATTTATTATTATTGGCAAAAAAATGTAATCTTAAAATGACTGCTGATAACGAGATTTTTCTCGTAACAGTTACTGCATTCAATATTAATGCAAGATATGATGATTTCAAAAAGAGCTTTCAAGAGAGATGTACTGAAGAATATACATTATTGTGGATTGAAAACATAAAATTACATAGACAATGGATAAAAGAACTGATAACGCAATAAGAGAGTATGTAACATCTGTTGCAAGCTCAACTCCTGGATTTATTACTGCTTACCTTTTTGGCTCATATGCCAAAAACAAACAAACCAAAGATAGTGATATAGATATAGCTTTTGTATTCGATACAGTAAAAGATTCAGAGATTTTCGATTTACAAGTACAACTTATGCTACTGGCCTCGAAGTTCGATATAAGAATAGAACCTCATCCATTTTCACAACAAGATCTTTCATCAGGAAATCCATTTGTCTATGAGATAAAGAAAACAGGGATCGAAATTAAGAGGATAATGAGTGCTTAATACTGTTCAAACTAAAAAAGATAGCAATCCTCCAAAGAAACATTTTACTATTCCTTTGTAATAGTGTTTAATACAATATATAGCAATCTCCGAGGGAACTTAAAAACACTCGGAGATTTTCTTTTGAAACGCCGACTTTGTTTTAAAAGAATACATCTGACTATAATCAATAATATGCTTTTCATCACCACAATTGACAAATGAATTATTTTAATGAGGTAATTATCGATTATATTGAAATTATTTCTATCTTCGTAGTACCAAATACACTAACAACTCAAACTATGAAAAAAACGATATTCTTTGCTATTGTACTCATTACAATACTTTGTTCTGCAAATCACTCGAATGCACAATGTGGCTATGTTACTCCTCCTGTTGGACAAAACGATACTACTGTATTAAAAATGCACAGTACTATATCACTAATTGCTTCAGGAACTAATTTAAAATGGTATTCCGATTCATTACATATAGTATTACTAGGATCAGGTAGCCCATTTAGCTATACATTTGACCCAGCAAATTTTCCAGATACAGCACAATTCTATGTTACTCAAACTATTGGTGGTTGCGAAAGTAAACCATTCGGCATCAATTGGTACTTCATAAAATGCCCTTGGAAAGCTCCTGTAAGTATTGGAGTGAAAACCTGTGAAAATGATCCTTTATTATATATAAAAACACTACAAGCATCAACTTTGGAACCATTACCATCATGGCAATGGTATGATGATAATAGGACTAAAATAGCTTATGCTACTACTGATAGTTATAACCCTTATATAAATATTGCAGACACAAACACTTTTTATGTATCTTATTCTAAGATAGAACCTATAACAGGAGAGGCTTGTTCCAGCCCTCTTTCAGCAGTTCAATATATAATATATCCAAAACCTACACCTGAATTTGTTGGTTTGAACTCCGATTATTGCTATAACGAAGGTATCATTTATTTACGAGGACAAGATTCACGTACATTATCAGGAACCGACCAATTTACCGTTAATGGAATCGTAAGTGGATCGAATTTTATATCTTTATATAACACATTTAATTCATTCACAGATGAGGTAACTTATAAAAGAACAACAGATGAAGGCTGTAGTGATTCTGTTACTAAATTGATAACAATTCATTATGTAGCTCCACCTATAACAACTGGTTACAATTATAAAGTAATTGGAGTTGGAGATTTGCCTACAATCAAAGCCACCCCATCACCAATTACTAATAGCATACAATGGTATGGTTTTGATGCCAATCATACAATAATACCTGGGGCAACCAATAGTGTATTAACAGGAAGTTTACCCGAACCAACCACAGCATCAAATAGGATTTATTATGTAAAGCAAACAGATGCTTATGGTTGTGTAAGTTTATTTGATACTACTACTATTTATTATAGAACCTGCCAAGCAGATACTCCTGCAACCGTTAATGCAAGCATGTGTACATATGATAAAGTACAACCCATGAAACTGATAAGAGGAGTTAATTCAAATGCTTCACATTTATATGAATACCATATATATTTACCATTAGATCCAGATTTTGATTTATTTATTATTCCTAGAGATATTATTTCATCTACATCATCAAGCTATGATCCTAGTTCTGATTTACCATCTCCATTATATGCAGCTAATTATCAATTCTGGGTAGCTGAATATGATCTTACCGATAAATGTATGGGAAAAGCTTCTGAGTTTTTGTTATCGACATTTGCTACAGCGGCACCTACAGCTCCATCTAGAATTTCAATATGTAAAGGAGAAAAATCAACGATTTCACTTATGGCATTTGATATCTTATTTCAAACATCTTCTGTTTACTGGTATGATAGTACAGCAACGTTAATGGCATCAGCTGATCATTTTGGAAGCTTATTTCAATCAAATCCTTATGTAATTACAGGAATCGACACATTGCCCGTTGGAACCTATAAATATCTTGTTTCACAAACAGTTCAGGGATGTCAAAGTTCTAAGACTGAAGTTTCTTTTACTATTAATCCCATACCTACAAAACCAATCGTTACAACTGCCAGCTCTTGTGTAGGTATGCCCTTTACTGCATTACAATCTTCGAATACTGATCCTAACATAAGTGTTAATTGGTATAGCGATAGTTCTTGTTCTACAAAGTCATTGCTTCTTAAAAATGGAACATCATATATGCCAACATCACAAATGCTGAATGAATCAGGTGTTCATCAATTCTTTGTTACTGATTCTTCAAGCAATGGATGTACAAGTGCTATTACAAACGTAAATTATACTCTTTTTGCTCAACCAACCATTGCCGGTCTTGTTGCAGATACAACAGCAATGACCTATGGACAAACGAAAGTATTTAGTATAAAGAATCAAACAGGAACTATTGAATGGTCTGTTAATGATACGCTTCTTTCTGATAGTACAAGTCTTGCATTTGCACCTGATAGAACAGGTACATTTGCCATTACAATGCAATATTCGGCAATGGTTTATAACAGCAATAAATCTGACTCTTCCGTTTGTGCTGCTTTGCCATTTAACCTTACGCAAAGGGTTTTAACCATCTTTGAAAAAGACACTACATTCAATTATAGTGCCGATTCTAACAATATAACAATTTTACTAACATGTAATGGACCTTGGACAGCAAACAGTTCGCAATCGTGGATACATTTCAATCCAACAGCAGGCACAGGAAATACAAGTATTACTATTACATTAGATGAAAACAGCAATACACAAGCTCGAAACGGAGTATTATCGTTTACTTCGAACGAATCGATTAGCTTAAAATCTAATTATACAAAAACATTAACTATAAATCAAGCAGCAGTTACTGTTTCCGAAATAAAAGATGTTGCTCAAATGCCAAAACTGTTTAAAGTTATTGGTAATACAATACTATTCAGTACGACACAATCGTCTATTTATAATGTATTAGGTCAATGCATTTCGAAAGATAATGCAAGTGTCGTTTTACCTAATGGTTATTATTTTGTAGGTACGGCACACGGTGTCGATAAGGTTGTGATAGCTCAATAATAGAAGATATACTGTAATGAGTAACGAGAACAGACGTCTCATTACAATATATTTTATATTATAATCGTTACCTTTGCCTCATGATTGGTAAAAAGGAATCGGAACAAAAGAAGATACACATCGTTGCATTAGCCTTATTGCAACTATTGTTATTTACCTTTCCTCTGGTTGTCAAAACATCACATCATCATAGCAACGCACATCATATTCAAAATGGAATAGAACTCTCGCAATGGGAAAAGCCTTGTGCCGTTTGTCACTTTGAGTTCGAAACAGCATTAAAAACCGAACACACTGTTTTCTGTTGTAGCGTTCCGGCATCTATTCAAATAATTGCGGAATATGCAACGCCCATACATTCTTGTGCATTCTCTTATATTTCACTAAGAGCTCCCCCATTATCTTAAACTCCTTTCTTTTTTAATATTATCAACCTTTATTTTAAAGGCTTGTTAGTAGCTGTATTTCTTAATAGAAATGCAGTGTTTGCATTTGTGCAAACGATTATCATATTTTACATTTAAGATATATATACCAATGAACAGAATTATAATCATTATTCTTGTAATGCTTAGTCTTGCAACGAATATCTTTGCATCAAACACATCAGAAAAAGGAAATTTGCATGGCATCATAAAAGATAAAACTACCGGAGAGGCTATTCCCGGAGTTACCATCTATCTGCCCGATCTACAAAAAGGAACATCTTCGGATATTGATGGAAAATACAGTCTACAATCCTTACCCAATAGAAAAGTATTATTACAAATTAGTTTTATAGGTTATAAAACAATAGTTGAAACAGTCGATCTCACAAAAGTATCGGAAAAGAACTTCGAAATGGAAACATCGGCTACCGAACTCAACGAAGTTGTTGTTACCGGACAGTCGGGTGCATCGGAACAGAAACGTACCGCCACTCCTATACTTATTGTCGATCAAAAACTCATTTTAGAAAACAGTTCAACCAATATCATCGATGCTATTGCAATGCAACCCGGCGTTTCGCAAATAACTACCGGCAGCGGTATTTCGAAACCGGTGATTCGTGGCTTAGGATACAATCGTGTAGTTGTGGTAAACGATAATATACGCCAAGAAGGTCAACAATGGGGCGACGAACATGGCATAGAAATAGATGAAGCTTCGATAGATAAAATAGAAATACTAAAAGGACCGGCAAGTTTAAGTTACGGATCGGATGCAATGGCAGGAGTGGTAAACATGCTCTCTGCACCTCCACCAATCGAAGGTAAAACGATTGGTTCCGTTGCCGCAAACTATCAATCGAATAACGGATTAATGGGAATATCGGCTAATGCAGCAGGTAACTCAAATGGGAAAATTTGGGAAATCCGTTATAGCAATAAACAAGCTCACGACTATAAGAATAGTTATGATGGTTATGTCTATAATTCGGGTTACAAAGAAAATGCAGCCGATGTTGTACTTGGATTAAATAAACAATGGGGTTATTCGAAAATAAAATTCAGCATGTATAATTTTATGCCCGGCATTGTTGATGGCAGTAGAGATAGCACAACCGGAAAATTTACAAAACCTATTGATGTCAATGGAATTGCTAGCAGCGAAATTGTTCCGCAAAGCGATTTCAAAAGCTATACACCAAGCATAGCGTATCAAAAGATACATCACGACAAAATACTTTTCGACAATAGTATCTTTATTAAAGGAGGAACCTTAAAAGCAACCTTTGGATTCCAACAAAATAGTCGTCAGGAGTATGGTGACGTACTTCAACCCGATCAATATGGTTTATGGCTTTTAATGAATACAATAAGCTATGATATACATTACAATTTGCCTGAGAAAAACGGTTACTCGCTTTCTATCGGTTCGAACGGTATGGAACAGCTATCACAAAATAAAGGAATAGAGTTTCTTGTACCCGACTACAATCTATTCGATGCCGGTGCTTTTATTATAGGAAAGAAAGAAATAGGAACTTTCGATATCAGCGGTGGCATTCGTTATGATAATAGAACGGAACACGGTTCGTCATTATTTCTTAATTCTGAAGGATCGGTTATACAATCTATAACAAACAATACCGATGTTGAACGTTTTAAAGCCTTCAATTCAACCTTTAAGGGAACATCGGGAAGTATAGGAGCAACCTGGCAGATAACTGAAAATGTGTTTACCAAAGCCAACATCTCGCGTGGATTCCGTTCTCCCAATATTGGAGAACTCGGTGCAAACGGTGTTCACGACGGTACATCGCGTTACGAATTAGGCGATCCCAATCTAAAACGAGAAACGAGCATACAACTTGATTATGCACTCGGTTTACATTCGAAACATGTGGTTGCCGAAATTGACCTTTTCGACAACAATATCAACAATTACATTTTCCCCACGAAACTTAGTTCCGTAAAAGGAGGCGATTCGCTTACCGATGGTTTCAGCAGCTATAAATTCATCAGTGGCAATGCTCAACTTCTTGGAGGTGAAATAAGTATTGATATTCATCCACATCCTCTTGATTGGTTACATTTCGAGAACTCTTTTTCGTATGTCAGGGCAACGCAGAAAGGGCAATCAGATTCAACAAAATATCTGCCCTTTACTCCACCGGCAAAACTTCAAACAGGCTTAAAAGCAGATATCTCTAATAAACATTGGAAAGCTTTACATAGCTCGTATATTAAAGTGGATATCGATAATTATTTTGCCCAAAATGATATTTATTCATCAATGGCAACAGAAACCAAAACACCAGGATATACCTTGGTCAACTTAGGCTTAGGAAGCGACATTATGAGAAAGCAAAAAACACTTTGTTCTCTTTATATGGGATTAAATAACGCATTTAACAAAACATATCAAAGCCACCTGAGTCGATTAAAGTATTTAGAAGAGAACTACGCAACAGGACGGATTGGCGTTTACAATATGGGACGCAACCTGAGCATTAAGCTCGTTATTCCATTTGATTTTAGTCGTACTATGGTGAAAAAATAATTTCACCATATCGACAGTAAACCATTTAAGTTATGCGAATAAATTATTGTCGTATTTAAGACTTGGTAAGGCTCGAGCGGACTTGTAGTCCGTTCGTTATAACATTTGAATGCACGGACTGCAAGTCCGTGCAAGCTAATAATTTCACCCTATCGACAGAGTAAACCATTTACGATAAAAGACCATACAGATTATCAAACAAGATATCGCCTATACAATCTATATCTTTCTCTAATTGAACAAAGCCTTCGGACGAAAGAATTGATAAGTCGAACGAAGCATAGGTTTCAAGATAGTTATGACATGCTTTTTCTAATACAACAAAACCTTTTTTCATGAAAGCTGAAAATTGTATATGATTATCGAGTATATCATCACAGATATCAACCACATTTTTTATTTTTTTCTCATCATCGGTCAATTCCGATTCGGGAATATCTTTTAAAAAATCATCGTCATTATCATTGGTATATGTTCTATCAAACCAGTGATCAATTGTTGTCCAAGGAAAAGGTGTTTCTGAACTTTGAAAATTGTCGTATGCCTTATCCCATTCATCAGAATCAGTAATTGTTTTATAATGATATAACGTAGAATTCATTTCATCGGCAAAGTCACATGAATCTTTAATTATTTCATCAATTTGGAGATATGTTTCCGGTTCAAGATTATAAACCGTTTCTCCATAATAATCGAGTAAGAACTGTTTGATTGATGGTGCAATGTACTGGTAAAATTCATTGTTTATTGAACAATCAAAATCTTCAACTTCAAATTCGCTGTCGTCTGTTTCCATAATACAATGTATTGTTATAATTGAACTTCAAAACTTTGTTACAACCTCTTCTGTATTACTATAGATTAAGTATATCAAAGATACATAAAATCTAAAAACAACAATGGTACACTGTTATTAATCATTCTCAGAGCTTTTAACCACATTCATGTCGCATCCGGAAACTCGGAATACAACAAAACCCTAGAAATTACAGTAACAATATCTTCTTAACCCACATTGCAGCTCAAACCGGCTATTTGAAGAAAAATGAGTGTGAAAAGCTTTTTTTTTAGACACTTGTTACAAGGATAATTTTGTAAATTATTGTATTTCAATACCACATTCTTTTTATAGCTAAAAAAGCGTCATTGTGTGGACTACCAAATATTTGGAAACTAGATCCTTATAACA
>Ga0265338_10003396_pt1 | contig 22475 bp, 12 predicted proteins | sample 42126metaG_FD_193579 | JGI IMG/M metagenome (GOLD analysis project Ga0265338, IMG submission 193579) | Rhizosphere microbial communities from Carex aquatilis grown in University of Washington, Seatle, WA, United States - 4-21-26 metaG | ecosystem: Host-associated > Plants > Roots > Rhizosphere... | reverse complement strand
CACAAGTCATCAGGATAGTTTCAAGTTCTCCATTCTGGTCAAGGTCCGCGAGTGAGAGTTGGCACGGGATGCCGTTCATGGGCTGTACCCCCCACGCTCGCTGTATCCCGTTTGCGCCAAATAGGCGCGGAGTAATCACACCATCCGATGTGCCCTCGATAACCACGAACTCCTTCGCGCCATCCCCATCGATGTCGCCCACTACAACTCGGGGAACCTCGAAGCTGGCCAGCGTAGGATTGCGATCAGGAACGGTAAACGGGAAATTGCTATTCAACAACGCACCGTCGTTCCGCCATGCGAAGACGTAAGCCAGCCCGCTGGGCGTTCCGCCATTTCCTCCCGATGTCGGTTCAGTTCCCATCGCTACAACTTCAAGCAGAGAGTCGCCATCGACGTCTTCCAGAATAGGCGTTCGCCCGAAAAAAAATAGGTAACCCAATGACGGATCGGGAGTCAATTTGTATGTTGTTCCATCGGGTCGAAATACTAATATGTCTTCGCTGTCAGCGCCAACTAGGTCGCTGCCGGCACCCATGTCGAGATTCCCCGTCGCCGGCTGTGCCCAAGAACCGTCTTGCGTGAATGGCAGTGAGAGCATTGAGGCGCCATCCGCCGACAAACTGCGGATTTGAGATGGATCTTGCGACGGCCCCTCTCGATAACCCAGGCTCGCCGTCGCAAATGCGACCCGGGCGCCTCCGGAAGCGCCTGCTACAGGTATCGGTCCCTGGAAGTCCATGGAATCGGCGTTGAACCATTTTGGCCATGCTGCAGAAAGTAAGTCTGGTTCAAGATACACAATCGTACTGGCGGCGTAGTTCGCCCCCGAAACATTCGCTGAAACGCGGATCGTAAAATAGCCTGCGATTTTAATAGACGAGGTATCCCAGGTTCCGAGCGATTGGTGAGTGAGAGCCACATTGCCTGAAGCATTCAATGTCATCCCGGTTGTGCTCCAACCACCAGATGGGTCAGCGCCCGGGGCCCACTGGATACTGAGGTCCTGATATGGACCGACAATCGATCCAACCACAGACACAGCGACGCCCGGCTTGAGGGTTTGCGCAACGACCGGAGCCAATGGCACAGAAGGACTATCGATCGATATGACCGCGAGTGGCGCGTTCAGCGTGAGCGACAGGTTAGCCGTTGCAGTAAGTGATCCCAAACTGCCGGATATCTGCGGGAACGCTGTGCCACCCAGAATCTGATCGCCAGCTACAAAAGTCAATGTGCTGTTACCGGTCGTAGTTGATGGAGCGAACTTATCCGACACTCCTTTAGGTAATCCTGAAATGGATAAACTCACGGGGCCGGTAACATTTCCCGTGCGGTTAACTTCGATTGCAATCGATTCCGTCGTTCCAGGAGTGAGAGCAAGAACGCTCGGAGAGGCATTAATTTGGAATCCCGCATTCGCCGATGGCGCGAATGCATCGACTAGGTTCTGTCCATTTGGACTTCCCCAACCCGTTACGAGATCGTAACCGGGTTCCGCGTTAAAGCTAAACCCGCTGGAGTACCCGTTGTTACCGCTGCTGACATCGTGAAAGCTGCCGCTATACTCAGTTCCTTCCGCAGCCCCGTAGAGCGCAATGTTAAAGAAACCCATGGCAGAGACGCCGTTTGCCATCGCCTGCTGATTTAGCAACGCCATGAAACCGGCCCATCGCGGCGCAGCGAAACTGGTGCCGCCCCAGCCGCCCGAACATTTGCCCATGGTGCAGGCATAGTTATCGAAGTCAGCTTCCATAGCCACATCCGGAACATTGCGGAAACTGCTCGATGCCTGGTTCGACGAAGTCGCAATACCTGTTTGCCAGCCGGGCATCGGAATCTCATCGGGACTAATACCCCCACCGCTACGCGTCCATGCGGTTTCAGAGTTCCAGCTTCCGCCGGCGCTGTTCGTAGATAGATGCGTCCCGCCCACACTTGTAACCCAGTCATCCTCGGCCGGGAAGTAAGCAGCAAATGATGGGCTGTAAGCGCCGTAATCTCCCGAGGCCACAAAAACGCTCTGCCCCTGCGCGGCAAATTCCTCAAAGAAGGGGTCATCAACTGTCGGATCGTCTGGCGCCCAAGTCCAGGAAATGCTCACCTGCCTGGCGGAACTGTCTGATGCAATTGCGTTGAGCAAGTCGGCATCCAGGTTACCGATGTAAACGCGAATCTGATTCAGTCCGGGCGCCATCCCCACTACTTGTGCGATGTCCAGGGCTTCTTCACTGTCGTCACCGGAAACCGGCTGCCCGGTAGCGCCGTCGCAAAGCACATTGTTTACGGGAATTGTATAAGTAACTCCATTTTCAGCGGCGGTGTAACTTAGAACGTAACTACCGCCGTTGGTTGTCGCAGTCGCGGCTCCATTTAAGTTACTCACCACATCGGCAATGTCATACCCATCAAACTGAAGCAGAGCTACTGTCTGCCCCGCACCTGTCAGCCCCGTTCCTGCGTAATAAGCGGCCCGCATATCTGAAGGCAAGTACGTTCCCCCCGGACCGGATCCCTGAACTGAGTCGCTGACGAGGCCACGTTCCGAGGGCCCTTTGGTTGCCATTGATTGCGGAATCGAAAAGTTATTCAGACCGACTATATGCGCAATCGGCACTCTCAACGCGACCGACGGTTCGCGATCCGCGGAAAAGAACGTTCTGCTTTCTGTAGGGTGCTGATAGACCTTCATCGCTACATGAAAGGCACTTTGGATTTGCTCTACCGTCCCGCTGATCGAGATAACCAATCGATTCGCAGGTCGGTTTGTGACTTTCATGCCGTTCGCTTCCACAAAGTCCACAACAGCTTGGAAGTCTTGTTCGGCAGGCGCGAACCGATCGGTGAATTCAGCAACAGTTAGGAAGCGATGATAATCAGGACTGGATGGATCGTAGATCCTGCTCAACAGGTTGGTTAGCTGATTCTGATTACGAAGGGGGAGAACAATTGACATATTCAGACGCTGTGTCGAGGGAAGTGAGCCCAGAGGCTTCGCCGCGCCATTGGAAACAGCTAGTGGAACATGCCTGACCAATGTCTGGCGTGTTTGCTGCGAAACGGCCGGTAAGTTATAGAAAATTAGAATGGCTGCGATAAGTGCGCAACAGCGGCCCTGAGCTTTCATCGTGAAACTCCATAGACACAACAGGTGCTTGTGCCTATGTCTGTTTCTTCGACCAAAGCAGGTCAGGTGTTCAGTCTTGCCGCATTAAAGCGCGCTAAGAATCATTTTCGTTGAGCCTTCTCTCGTCCTGCGCGTTCGGAATCCTCTCAACACGGAATGCAGAAATGGATGGGGCAGCTTTGCTAACGTTGTATGATGAGTGATCGAATGTCGATATTTCGCAAAGTCGCCGCTGCAGGCGTTCTTGCTTGCTCGCTGGCCGCAGCGCCGGGGCAAACTATGAGCGAGAGTAATTTTGGCCAGGTTGTTTCCTTCGTTGATCAGCACAGCAAACTGATTGTGTTGTCGGAAGGACAAGATGGCGCCGCGATCGCCGTTTGGCCCGCGATGCAGGGAAGGGTGCTGACAAGCACAGTCGGAGGCGCGGCCGGCCGCAGTTTTGGCTGGTATAACCATGATCTGATTGCTTCCGGCAAGGTGCAGGCCCATATGAATGCGGTGGGCGGAGAAGATCGGTTGTGGCTGGGACCAGAGGGAGGCCAGTTCTCAATCTTCTTTGCCGCTGACGCGCCATTCGATCTGGCACACTGGTACACACCCACCCCGCTGGATACGGAACCTTTCGAAGTTGTTCAGCAGACTGGCACTTCGATCGCCCTCCGTAAATCTTTCGAACTCACGAATTATTCCGGGACAAAATTCCACGTCCAGATCGATCGCGAAGTGCGATTGCTTCGAGTGAGCGAAATATGGCATCGCCTTGGCATGTCGGCAATTCCGGGAGTCAAAACGGTGGGATTTGAGTCGGACAATCGGTTGAGCAATCACTCTTCAAACAGTTGGAGTCGCGAGACCGGACTCCTGTCTCTATGGGTTTTGGGTCAGTTTCAGGTCACTCCAGAGACCACAATTGTTCTGCCGATCAAGCCGGGCCCTGAATCTGAACTGGGAATCCCAGTAAAGATGGACTACTTCGGAACTGTTCCAGCAGATCGCATTCGTGTTGAACCAAATGCAGTCTTCTTCAAAGCTGATGCCAACTACAGGAGCAAGCTGGGGCTCAGCCCGAAGCGCGCCACTGGTGTGTCTGGCAGTTACGACGCGCTTAACCATGTTTTGACGATTGTGCAATATGAACAGCCCGTCACTCCCGCAGAGTATGTAAATTCATCCTGGGAGATTCAGGCGCATCCATACCAGGGTGACGTAGCTAATTGCTACAACGACGGCCCACCGACACCGGGTGCGCCGCAACTCGGCCATTTTTACGAATTGGAATCATCATCGCCCGCTCGCGTTCTCAAGGCGGGTGAGTCAATCGGCCACATCCACCGAACGATTCACCTGGTGGGCACGGAGTTGGAGTTGGACCGGATTGCGCATCAAGTGCTTGGCGTTCACCTGAACCAGATTGCGCTGCAGTAATACTCACCCAATCAGATCCGCTTCCTGCGGTCCGAGGACGATCATTCCATCGGAGTCCCGATTGGTTTTGAACCCACGTCCGTCCCCCGGAGTTATGATCTATCGGCACAAGAATTCTACGATTGAATCGGGAGTGCGCGCTTTCCAAGCGGCCGGTATCCTTCGACTGTGTCGAGAAGAGTCAGCCAGGAGTGGTTCTGAGCAAGTACCTCTTCAAGTTCCGGCTCGCTTAGAACCATGCACGCGGTCGAGAGCGCATCAGATTCAGCAGCAGTATCGGCGAGAGCCCACGCACGCATTTGCCGCGACGCCGGACGCCCGTTTCGGGGATCGAGAATGTGAGGTCCCTGTACCCCCAACCCTGAACCGCTCAATGAAGCGTGAGTCAGAAAGAACCTGTGCAATGCGTCATTTTCACCAAGGCCGCAGGACCATCCCGGAATGTCGGCAGGCGGATCACCGGCTAGTACGCTGCTGCCACCGGCGATAAGCAAGAACGAGCGGCAATCCCACTGGCACAGTAATTCGGCCATGCGATCCAGCGCGAATCCCTTACCGATTGCGCCCAGATCGAATTGGAGTTGGCCGTTGATGCAAAGAATGGATTGCTCATTCGGCAATAGACTCCACTCCGGAAGGGAGTGCTGACTTGTCAGGGCCGCGGGAGTGGCGCAAAATGCGCGGTGCGTGGCCCGCTCCATCCGCTCAGCAATTTGCAGGCAGGCAAAGGCCGGCTCGCTCAAGCGCATCTTCTCACCAGGCGCCAATTCTGCGATGCGGGCAATATCGCTGTTGCTTCGAAAGCGGCTCAAGCGCGCTTCAAGGGAAGCGACCAGATCGAATGCAGTCTGTGCAGCCTGCGCGGCGTACATTTTCTCATCGCAGTTGATGCGCACCTGAAAATGGGTCGCCATGGCGCTGCCGTTGAATTGATGGATATCACTCATTGGAATTCATTTGGGTGCGGGCGACCACAACAGAATGAGCACACTAGGACGGACTCCGAAGAACTCCGGACGAAAATTCCGCAGTTTATCGGCGTACTGATCCGCAGCTTCGGTGGAAGTGATATAGAAATCCGCGTCTCCACTTTGCTGGCCCGGCTGCCAGTAACCAACTTGGGAAAAGTGCCGCAAGTACCACGGAAGGGGCCAGGGATCGGCAGCAATCACCGTAATGCGCGGCGTAGTTATTCCATTCTTGCGAGCCAAATCTGCAATCTCTGTGGGTAGCGCTAGAATGTCCTCCGAAGTCTGAGAATAGGCATACGGATTGCTCTCGTCCGCAGGAGAAAGAAAGACGCGCTGGCGCGTGTCGTGCGCAATAACGACGGCAGTTAAGGCTGCGAGAATGCAGAATGCCGGAATCATTACGCGCTGAGGGAATTTCGTCGCGCACCACCGCCAGAGCCACTCGACTGCGCTCGCCGCGAATAACGTTAGCGGGAGCCACAGGTTGAGAGCCAACCACGGTGTCTTGTATGGAATCAGGCTGTAGATAATGGCGATCAACAACCCATAGTACGCGAGCCATTGATAAGGCGATGCATCACGTCTTCTGATTATGATGAAGAGCCCGAGGCAGGCAAAGGCGACGAGCAATCCACCGGACCAGCCGACAACGAGAAGGCGGCCAAAATACCAGAACGGCTTCTCGTGACCTTGACCAGCCGCGCGCGCAAACAGGTTGGGAGCGGCATGTAATAGCGCGGGCAGCGCTTTCCAGTTTCTGCCAAACCAGGTAAATAAGACTCCGCTGAGAAGTAGAAAAGAGACAGTCGCGATAAATATCGTCTTCCACTGCCCACGTCGCCTCTGGCCCGTTTCGCGCACGCTCGTCAACCTGAACACAATCGCAGCAGCCGCCAAAGCAAAAAAGTGAAGGAGTGCCGTCTCTTTGCAAGCCAGCATGAGAGCAGCACATACGCCTGCAAGCGCCGCCTGGCGAGCGGAGCGCGTTTGCCATGCGCGCCAGCCAGACAGGATCAGTCCAAACGTCGGCGCGCAGAACAGCGATTCATGTATGAAATACCGGTCGTAGTAAACAGGCAACGGAGCGACGGCAAACAGAATTGCTGCGAGCAAGCTGGGGATGAAGCCGAATATTTCAACTGCGGCGCCAAAAAGCAAAATTGTGATGGTCCCCGCCACCACTGTTACCACTCGCAACTCTGATTCCGTCAGATCAGAAAATGACTTCGCTCCCTGCGCTCTAACCATCGGCAGAGCAAGGGCCGCCAGCGCAGGACCATGGCGATCCTGCGGATCATAGATGAAAGGCGCGTTGACAAGCAATTGTCCAACGATGTAAGCGTTGACGGCTTCGTCGGTATGCATGGGACGAGCGCTTAGTTGTGGAAGGCGAACTGCCAGTCCGATGAGCGCGACGATGAAGAACGCCATCCACCTAGCCAAACGCGAGGGAGTAGCTGCGCTTTCCATTAGTGCACTGCCCCGGCGGCTAAGTTCAGGCAGGCTTGCCCCACACTTCAACCTCGATATAGTCGTTCAATTTGTTAGTCGTGTTCCCGTTGCTGTAGAGGCGAACATAACGGCCATTCGCACCCTTGGCATCGATCAACTTACCTTGGTAAGTTTCAACGTAATTCAAGTCCTTACCCGCGCCGGCTCCAAGTTCGCCTTTGAAGTCATTGTTGAAGATGGTGGTCACGCCTGACTTGAATGTGGGGTCATTGGATACTTGGACGATTACATCGCGATACACGCGCGCCTGCGAGTGAAAATGCCACACAAGGACGGCATAGATGTTGGCGCTCTTTGCCAAGTCGATCTGAACCCATTGTTTGCCGGGGCCGAGTTCAACCCACGAGCCTTCGTCGCCGGCTTTGTCGCCATCGGTGACAAGGTCCAACGTTCCCACCACAGGGTTGTTGTCGCTCGACGTAACTTTCTTGCCCTTGGCGAGATTGACGGTGCCCGCGGGAACCATGAAGTCCGGGCGCTTGCCCTTCATCGGCGGCTCAAGGTTGGGCACATTGAGCGGTACGGGCGTGCCCACGAACAGAGGACGAGGCAGTTGAGTTTTCAGCGGGACTTTGTCCTGCGCCAGTGCGGTAACCGCAGCCACAACGAGTGCGACCACAAATGAGCAATTTCTGAAAGCGATAGTTTTCATAATCTCAGGCTTCCACTTCTTCGCTGGTAATCAAAAGCTTCTTCTCGGCCCCGACCGCATCGTTGGCTTTGTGAATCACGTATTCACTCTTGAAAGCCTCATCGCCCGGGCAATTCAATTTGGCCGTTCCCCGCATCGCGTTGAAGAAGTTCTCAAGGTGCGGCTGATGCGGAGGTTTATTGAAGAACACAGGAATTTCGTATTGCGCAAGTTGCGCGGTTTCTCGCACGTCTACCTTGGTAGCGTCGCCGGATGTTTGAATCGCACGCACATAGCCCTTCTGTGCCAGGTCGTCCCATGAAACTGCATCGGCGCGAGCTTCACGATAGATGGCGCAGAGCGACGGATCTTCTGACATTTTGATGGTGCCGTCGTCCCCCATAAACGATTCAAAGTAGCCGCCCCCGGCGCTGGTGGTTGTCTGCACCTGGTAGAAAGCGCGTGCAACACCCTGGGGCAGCGGATACTCGTAAATGACCATCGCGTTGTCATACCAGTCGTGGTTTTTGAAGTAGTCAAGACCACCGCTGGCGACTACGGATTTGGGCGTCGTACCCAGCCACCAATTGAAGATGTCGATCTGGTGCGCTCCGAGATCAGATAAAGGACCGCCGCCGAGGCCTTTATACCAGCGCCAGTTGCGAAACTGGTGCATGTCTTTGTAGCCGTATTTTGCCAGCATGCTTGCCGGCATCTCAAATTTCTTGGGCCATCCAAAATCTTCTTTGACCGCGCGATTCCATTGTCCTTGCACTGCAGTGAGCCGCCCGCAAAACTGCGCATCGTGCAACAGTTTGTTCAGCGTGAATACATACCGCGGGTTGCTGCGGCGTTGATGACCTATCTGCAACAGCTTTCCGGTTGCACGCATGGTCTGCACCATGGAGCGGGCACCTTCAATCGTGTTGCTCATCATCTTTTCGCAGTACACATCCAGACCAGCCTTGAGGCACGTGTTGGTCATCGGCGCATGACAAAAATCCGGTGTCGCGATGAGAACTGCCTGAAGATCTTTCTCTTTGGCGAGCAGATCCTCATAATTCTCGTAAACCCGGACTTCGTTTCCCAGCTTCTGCAGGTAGCGCTGGCCTTCGCCGCGATGGTAATCCCATATGTCACAGAGCGCGACGAGGCGGACACCTTCAATGTTCAGGAGCGACTCGAGCAGAACCTGCCCTTCCTCGCCATATCCAATAAGGGCCACATTGATGATGTTCAGCGAAGACTTCTTGAATGCGGCCTTTTGTTCACTGGAATCGGACTTGCAGGCTTCCAGCAGCATGGCGGCGCCCGTCACCGCTGTGGCGCTGATAAACTCACGACGATTCAACTTGTCTACCATTTTTTTAGAACCGCAAATCTGTTGTGCTCGACAAGCAAAAACGCGGCAGCTACCAGGCCGATATGAATACCAAGGTACGCCACGCCATCGTTCGAATCAATCAGAACCAGGCCGACCGTCAGCGCAATGAACAGCAATCCCTGTACCAGCAATGACACACGCGTGCCCAATCCGATGATGAGCATGATTCCGGTCAGGATGAACGCCGGGCCAAGCATGTGATCGAACAGTGTCAATGCGAATTTCGGGAAGAGCGGATCATTCGCGAACTTGTCTCTGAGTCCCACAGGTATTCCCGCATAATTAGCCAATGCGTAGGACTTCACGCTCACGTTGACCATCACACCGCTTGCATCCGGCTGGCCGGTAGAAGGATCGATGAGCGGCATTGCAACCGATTTGTACGCGGCATATTTCTGAATGCCAACAAACAAGGCGCGAAAACCCAGCCATAATCGCAAAGCCAGAAACGCGAAGGTGGAATCCCACGCGATTTTCTGGACAGAAGAAACTCTTATTTCTGTTGAAGCAGCCATGTATCCTCAGGCAATAAAGATGCGTTAGATTGTAAGGTTCTTCAAGTAGTCTGCGAAGTTATGCCGAAAACCGGTACTCGACTGAATGAGGACCGGGCAAGAACGATCAATTCTCTAGCTCATCTTCCAGGGTCCACGGAATTCGCGCGTCATCAATTTGCTCGCTTCCGGATCGCCGATGATCTTCTCTTCCTTCGCATCCCACTGGATCTTCTTTCCAGTGAGCATCGAGATAAGGCAAAGATGTCCGGGGATCGCAGAATTGTGTCCGATTTCCACGGGCGTCACAGTCGTTTGACGTGTCTTGATGCAATCCAGGAAGTTCTGTTGATGATCGTTTGACGTATATAGCTTGACCTTGCGCAGTTCCCTCGGCAGGTATTTGCCTTGCTTCCAGGCTTGATTGGATGCATCAAATCCTTCGCGATCGACCCACACCCAGCCCTCAGTGCCAATCCACTTTACCCCCATCTTGATATCGGGGTAGCCACCGGCAATTGTCATTGTTACGCCGCGTGGGTATTTCAGTTCGAACCGGTACTTCGGAGCGGTATTCCACACCGCGTGGGCAGGTGGCAGTTCACCACTGCCTTCCACTTCCATCGGACCGGTGTGATCGAAATCGAGTCCCCAGTGGGCGATATCGCAATGGTGACCGATCCAATCCAGAAGTTCGCCTCCACCGGTGTTGTAGTTCCAGCGCCAGGATTTGTGAGAACGAGCCCTGATGTACGGCTCCATCTTCGACGGGCCAACCCACATCTCGTAGTCCAGTTCCTTGGGAGGATCGGTGACAATCAGATCCCATGCCGGCGTGCCTGGCACAATCTGCTCGAGGCTAGCCACGTTTTGCCCCTTTGAGGCCAGGTTTGCAAGTGCCTCCTTGCCTACGTCGTCGAAGTCTGCGTTGCCGCCGGGCAGGCCGACTTCAACATGGGTCACCTCGCCAATCAGCCCGTTCCGAACAATCTCCGCGGCTTTATGAAACATGGGAACGGAACGCTGCCATGATCCCATCTGCCAGATGATTTGATTCTTCTGGACGGCGCGCACGATGGATTGCTGTTCGGCAATGGTGTGAGCCAAAGGCTTTTCGCCGTAGACATCTTTATTGTGCCGGGCGGCTTCGGTGGCCACAATCTCATGCCAGTGATCGGGCACGGCGATCATAACGGCATCGATGTCTTCACGAGCCAGCAGCTCGCGATAATCATGGTAGCCCTTGCAGTCTTCGTTCCCGTAGGCGTCATTAACCTTCTTGACGGCGGCCTGAAGATGGTTGGTATCAATGTCGCACGCAGCCACCACCTGGCAGTCCGGCAATGTCAGGAAGGCGTCTGTGTTGTTAGGCCCCTGCCACCCCATGCCGATCACACCCAGGTTAATGCGGTTATTGGGAGATGTTGTTGCGGTCTGCGCTCGAGCGCTGCGAAGAACTGCGGGAAGAATGGCAGCAGATCCGGCTGTCTTCAAAAAGCGACGACGATTGAAAGGGCGACGGAGGAACTCAAATCCAGATTCTTTTGGCATGACCTATCTCAATATCACTTCATATGGAGAAACTGAAATGATTTATATCACTTTTGATAGGCAGGTTGACTTCATCACCGAGATTGAAAGCAATTTGATTCCAAATATGCTTAATTGTGGTGCCGGGAGGGGGGTCGAACCATAGCAAGCAAGCTACGCGGGTCCGACTCCTGCACCCGGCACCATTTTCACTATTTTTTCCAGGGATAGCTCAGTTGGCAGAGCACGCGATCGATAATCGCGAGGTCGTGGGTTCAAATCCCACTCTCTGGACCAATTTTGAGCGGGTGTCGCCAAGCGGAAGGGCACCAAGCTTCCAACATGGCATTGCGTGGGCTCGCTGATGCCGGATCAGTATATTGGAGATTGGACCGCTGGGGACCACAACTATAGAATCAAGCACTCACACTTAGAATGAGCCCGCACGGAAGCCCTCTGATCTAGTCGCCTAAAACATTGATTTATGGGATCTGGGTACGCAATGTATGGCACCGTCCACGGCACACCTGACTTAAAGCTATGTTGGCCGCCTTTTGCGACCGACTTTCACCCATGCGAATCAGACATCAAGCGAATAGCCTTTCAGTCGATCAATGATGATCTGCGAGCCCGCGATGAGAATAAAAGATAAACTTGCGCGAAAATAGCTGTTTCAAAATCTATAGGTTAAGAATCAAGGCCTCGCACCGGATGCCAGTTTTTCAGATAGAGCAGATACTTTGCAGAGACGGTTCACCGGCCGGCTCTCGTGGATGACTCGCTGGTGGAGACGGGGTACCCAGGGCCACACTGCTCCCTGGGCAACAATCTATCGTGATTCTCCGGTCGTTCCCAGCGCCGCTTGCGGCCAGCCATTCTTCCAGGTCAACGTTGAAATTTGCAGCGCCGGTTTGCCAGTGATGGCATCGTAGGCGTGAAACACGATAATGTCGCCTTCCGGCCGCTGCAGAATCGACTCGCCCCCCGGCCCGAGCCAACGGCTGTTTGCGCTCAGAAGTTGCGTTCCACCGCCCTCCATCATCGGCTTGCCCTCGGCGTCGATATAGGGCCCCGTCACGTGAGGTGAGCGGCCAACCATGGTGCGGTAAGTACTGCGCGTCCCCCGGCAGCAGAGATCGAACGAAACAAACAGATAGAAGTAGCCCTCGTGGCGCACAATGAAAGGCGCTTCAATCGCTTCCCAATCGGGTGGCAAGCCGGGCTTGGCGGGCTCGGCGCCGTCAGGCTTTGCTCGAGATGCAAGCGAGTATGTAGTTTTGTCGGCAGGGTCGGTCTTGCCTGTCGCGGTGTCAATGCGGCGCATCTTAATGCCGCTCCAAAAACTGAAAAACTTAACCATGGACTTCCGGTTTCATCGAAGACGATATTGGGATCGATGGCATTGAAGTCGTCTGCTGCTGTTGACTTTAGAACCAGGCCTTCATCGTTCCAGTGATATTTTGGGCTGCTGGGATCGAGCGTGTCATTGGTGGCAAGCGCGATGCCCGAAGTGTTGACCCCGAAGGCCGAATAGGCATAGTAGAGATGAAACTTCCCGCTGAAGAAAGAGACGTCGGGAGCCCAAAGCTCCCTTGTCTTCGGACTTGCCTCGCGAATCCATGCAGGAATTTCGTCGAATACGTGGCCGCAGTATTTCCAATCCGTGAGATTGGTTGAGCAGCGAATGGGGAATTGCCCGCCGCCAGGCGCCGCGCCAGTGGCGAAGACATAATAGTTTCCGCTTTCACGTCCGATCGAAGGGTCGTGTGTCATCGGATAATCGCCTGTAAGCGTGAGAGGCGTGGGCGCCTGGCCAAAAACCGGCATGGCGATAAGCAGGACAAGAGCTGCAGAAACAGAATGAAGGACTCGCATGCGCACCTTTTTGTTTCGATCGCAGGAACCGGTTGCTGCCTAAGCGGCAGCGCGCGGTGTAGTCAGGCTGGCAGCATCGCCGGCCGGGTTATTCGATATACGGCCAGCCATCGGAGGTAAAGCCCAGGCGGTTGATGCCCAGCGTGGGCGTTCCGTTGTTGTTGCCGTCGTAGAAGTGGTAGACGATGGTGGGCAGTGACTTTGAACCGTCGCTTCCCGTGTCAGTAAAAACGCTGGCGCCGCCCGGCCCGTTAATGTTGCCGTGCGCGCTGATCAAAATCGTTCCGCCGCCTGAAGCCAGGTCGATGCCTCCGCGATCGACGAACGGACCGGTGGGCGATGTCGAGCGGCCAACAATTTCGTGATAGTTACTCGAGCTTCCCTGGCAGCACACGTCGATGGGCGCGAAGTAGTAGTAATACTGCGTGCCGTTGAAGATGTACGGATAAATGAAGGGACCCTCTTCTCCTGCGCCGCGATAGGCAACCTTGGTCCAGGTACTGGTATCGCTTGAAACCGGGAAGCCGATAGTAGTGCTGGATGTTGCATTCGACGGATTCTGGAGTTGCAGCACGCGGATACCGTCAGACCATGAACCGTACACCAGCCACCAGTTGCCTGATGCGTCGATAAACGGCGATGGGTCGATCGCATTCCAGGTTGTGCCCGTGGTGAATCCCCACGGATTAGGCGAAGGAACCGCGCTTGTTGTATTGGTCCACGAAGTTACCACGTAACCCATGTCGGTCCACGGTCCGTTTGGTGTGGCACTGGTAGCGAGGCCGATGACCGCTTCAGCGCCGGTGGAAGGCTGGTAAGGAATTGCGTAGTACTGATAGTAGGTTCCGCTGGCGTAAAGTACGTCCGGCGCCCACACATCAGTGTTCTTACCGCTATTGTCAGCGAGCGGTGTCTGCAGGCCTGTCCATGAGGCAAAATCGGGACCGACAATCGGGCAGTGGTTATCGTCGGTAATCCAAAAACCACCTTCAGCCTGCGTGCATGCTCCGTACGGTGTTGAAAGCGTCGTGTAAGTGAAGGTGCTCAAGTCAGTGGAATATGCGATGGTCTGGTGCGTTCCATACAACCAATAAATGTGGGTTGCAGGGTCTTGAAGCATGAAGGGGTCGTGCACGTAGATACCGGTTCCCGATACACTCATCGGCGCCGGATATGCCGCATTGCCTGTCGAAGTCAGCTTCCACTCCTGGCACGTGCAGCTAGGTCCGGAAGCGCCGCGTGAACCTTGATCGATGGTTGCAGATGAATTAGTTCCCGAGTTTGCATCCTCGAGATACAGGCCACTGTTCTCATTGCGGACGAGGTAATTGCCATCGCCAAGCAGATAGAACTGCCAGAGATGATCGTTGGTTCCGTTGTCGGCGAAATCCAGCACTTGCGCGCCGGCCGACATCGACGCGTTGCTTACTCCCATTACCTGGTGAGTAAGGATGTTTTCAACGTTGTAAGAACTGTTGCCCATGGGAATGAAATGCCAGTCGATGTCTGTCGTAGTTGTGGTGGATGACTCCTGCACAACGTTGGTTCCAGCCGTCTGGCTTTGTCCGGAGATGCCCAGCACCATGTTGCTGGCGACGTTTGCGAATGTGTATTGGTTGGAATCGCTCAATGTGGTCAGCGTGCCCATGTCGTAGGTTGTCCCACCGCCGCCGCCACCACCGCCGCCCGAACCGCCGCTTGAACCCGAGCCGCCTCCACAGCCGGCAACACTGACAAGCGCCAAAAATACAGCGTCAAGTGCCGCTGTGAATTGAAAGTGAAGCCTCATTTAGTAGCTCCAGGCGTGGATTGCGGTATGTGTGAATAAGTGAATATGTAGCGCCGCACACAAGTCCCTGCCGGCGCATGAAAGGCCATATGGGCATCCCCGGCTCGCTTGCGTCGAGCCGGGAACTACGCGGCATCAATAGTCGATCTTTATGTGGAACTGGATGTTTCTCGGCCCTTCTTCCAATCCGCCTATCTGCCCTACGTTAAGAGTGGCAGAGTTCAGGTTGGAGACTGGCCTGGTGAAGATATGTCGATTGAAGGCATCGAACATCTCCCCCCTGAAGTCGACCTTGAATCTCTCGTTGATGGGAAAGACCTTCGATATTCCGAAGTCCTCGTTGTTGTACCCGAACCCTCGGATGTCTGACGAGTTGCGCGGCATGGTGCCGAAGCGCCACGGATTGCCCTCGCCTGACGCCCCGACTCCATTGAGATCGCGATTGGTAAACAGGTTGGGATCGTAGAACGCGGCACAGTTAAAGTAGCCGGTCTCGCAGGCTGTAGCGTTTGAAGTTGAATTGAAGAGCAGCGGGTTCTTGTATGCCGAGTTTTTCACGGGTTGGCCCGCAACGCGGTTGAAGCGGACGCTCGAATTCTTGCCCGGAATTCCCGTGGCGCCGAAGATGCTGATCGGCTGACCGCTCTCATAGTGCTGAATGCCGCTGATGCTCCAGTTGCTGATCAACATGCTTACCGGCTTGGGCGTTCCGGCCAGGAAGTGCTTGCCATTGCCGACAGGCAGTTCGTAGATGTAACTCACCACGAAGTTGTTGGGAATGTCTTCAGCGCTAACAGCTTTTTCACCGCGCAGGTTTTCCGGGTCCTGCACAGCGCCGCCGTTCTGCAGCGTGCTCCAGTAAGGCTGAATCACGTCAGCATCAGTCAGCGTCTTTGAGAAGGTATACGAAGCAAGAATGTTCAGGCCGTTGTGGAAGCGCTGTTCCAGCTTGGCCTCAAGCGCTTCGTAAGTTGACTGCCCCAGATTTTGCAGATAGCTGTCCATGTTGATATAGGTGATTTGCGGGAACGGGCGCAATGCCTGTGCCTCAGAGACGCCCCATGCCCAGGTGCAAGTGGGAGGACCGGCCTGACATGTGAAGTTGCTGTAGGGTTCCATTGGCGGGCCGTTCCAGCCAGCGGGTCCAGGAGCAGCCGCCCACCAGTTCAGCCAGTCGCCAAGCGCCATGTCTTTGTCGGGCATGTCGTTGAAAAAGTCGAGCATTGCATGCAGATGAGTCGCGTGATTCCCCAGGTAACCGAGGGTCGCAAACAGGTGCGGCTTGATCTGGTACTGAGTTTCAAGCGCCCAGTTCTCCACCATGCCAGGGCGTCCATTGCCTTTTGACACAAAGTCCGCGGCTGTTTGTGTGCCATCAAGCTGGTTGGGGTTCAAATCAGGCGTGGTGCTCAGTGCCTGCAGGCCGCTATCGAGCGGCACGCCGTCGAGAGGATCGGGCGTGAAGAGATTGCCCTGCACCGTGAATCCCTGCACTGTGCCTTGGCCGTAGTCGGCGTAAACGAGCGGTCCGTAGTAGATTCCCGCGCTGCCGCGAATCACTGCTCTGTGATCAAGTGCATCGGGCTCCCACGCGAAGCCGGCGCGGGGTTCAAAGTCTTTCTTGTAGACCGAGCCCCAGGTTTCATTCACGCTGCCGATGCGGCCTGCGCCCTTGCCGGCAAACACCAGCGCGCCAAGAGCCTGAGGTAAGGTGCCAGCCTGGGTTGCCGCATCCGGCAATGTAGGATCCCAAATCGCAGTGTCGCCATCGGCTTCGTGCCGCGGTGTGGTGTAGCTCCAGCGCAGCCCGAAGTTGACAGTCAGGTTTGGCTGCACCTTCCAGGTATCGCCTGCAAACAGCGCGACGTTGTGCATAATCCAGCGAGGGGCATGCAAGTCGTCGAGATTGATAGCCGAGCCCGTCTCGCCAATCTCGAAGGCTGCGAACGAGTTCCCGTCCTGGCCCCAGAAATCTTCGTCAGAGGCCGTCTGGTTGTCCCAGAATTGGAGACATCCTGCGTTGCCGCTGCATGTGCCGCCAATGCGGCTCACCCACGAATATTGGTGATACTGCCCCTCGCCACCCAGCACAAAGCTGTGCGCTCCACGCTGCCAGTGAAGGGTATCGTTGAGGGCAACAACGTTGTCGGTATCGGTCGAGTCTTCCTGCTGGCCCAGGCTGCCGAAGGTATTGCCATAGAATTCGAACACCGGAAAATCGTTGCTGAATCCGTTGGGGATGTTCAGCTTCTGATCCCAGTCTGTTCCCATCTGCGAGGCCTTCGACTTGTTGATGTTGGCCGAGCGATTGCCACCAACGGTCAGCGAGTTGAACAGGTTCGGCGTAATGATCCAGTCCCAACCTGCCCGCACGAGTTTGCCCAACTGATTGACTGTTCCGCAGCAGGTTTGGATTGGCGGAGGCATGCTGGAGTTGCCGCCCGAGTCTGTGTTCTCGCGCGAGCTCCAGAATCCCCACACTTTGTTCTTGGGACCGATGCTCTCGTCGATGCGGAAGCTGTAGGCAGTGTTGGTGACGGTGCCCGGGCTGCGATACGCGTAGTTGTATGAGCTGCTGCCAGATACTTCCTGCTGCGCAAGCGGCATCAGGTAAGTGCTGATAATGTTCTGCGCGACTGCGCTGGCGCGGCCGATGGGAATCTTATTGGTAGGAGCGCCGGTTGCGACGTATGCACCCGGTCCACCAGTTACCGTCTGGCCGAAGCCGGCGTAGCGGCAGGGCACACTTGTGTTGTCGTACTGAGGATCGAAAATCTCACCCGCGTACACCGTCTCGCCGCAAGGTGAGGCTCCAAGAGCACCGCCCAGCAACGATGAGAAATCGAAATACTGTCCATCGGCGCCCAATTCGGCAGGAGTCGGCAATTGGCTGGTGATTGTGCCGCCGTAATTCTGACGCCACTGTTCCCAGTTGAAGAAGAAAAAGCTCTTGTTTCTGCCGTTGTAGAGTTTCGGAATAAGAATCGGGCCGCCCAGATTGCCACCGTAGTCGTTCTTGGTGTCGGCAGGACGCTTGTATTGGGTTTGCGCAGCCGCGGTATTGCCCTGCTGAGCAATGTAGCCATTGTCGAACCAGTTGTTGGCGTCGAGGCCCGCGTTCTTGAAGAACTCGTACACCGCGCCGTGGAAGTCGTTAGTGCCACCCTTGGTGTTGTAGTTGGCCAAGCCGCCCGTGGTGTTGCCCTCATCAATGGGCAAACTGGCGATGCTGATATGGAATTCGTTCACCGCGTCTACCGACGGCGACAGAATGTTGAAGCTGCCTGAACCATTTTCCTGGCGGTTGGTTGTAATGCCGTCAATCAGGAAGTCGGTTCCCTCTTCCTGGCCGCCGTTGATCTTGATGGTGTCGGCTGCACCGGCAACGCCGGCGCCTACCACGCCCGGCACCAGAAGTTCCAGCGTCTCGAGCGAGCGCCATCCGCCAACCGTGAGCGGAAGCCTGTCTACCTGTTCAGGCTGGATAGAGTCGTCGATAGTCGACGTATCCAGTTCCAGCGTCTGACCGTTGGCCGTAACGCTCACAGTTTCATCCGTCGAGCCGACCGTCAGCGTGACATCGACAGTAGTTGCAGTTCCCACAGCAACAACCACACCGCGGTTCACGTTCGATTTGAATCCTGGCACCGACACCGAAAGATCGTAGCGCCCGGGTCGCACCAGCGGAAAGTCGTAACTGCCGGTGGACGAACTGACCGCCGAGTAAATTGTCCCTGTGTCTATGCCCCGTACAGTGATCGCCGCCCCCGGCACCACTTTGCCGGTCGGATCAAGTATCGTTCCGGTGATCGAGCCGCTATCGAGCTGAGCCGAAGCCGGCGCCGCAAACCAGAAAACCGCGATCAACAACGCCAGCCAGACTCCCAAAGGCGCAAATGCCGTCATTTTCGCCCGGCTCCGCGCCACCGTCACGCACTCAGTGCTCACTGCAATCATCGTATCTCTCCTGAGTAAACGCTTACCGGAGTAGGCCTGCCACCCCGGTTTTGTGCCGCATTCATTGCTTCTCCCGATCCCTTGCATCGCATCTGCACAGGCGCCTGCGGCTGCCGCGCCTGAACTCGAGAAACTCTTACCCCGCCCCGCCCTCAATCGCTGCGCGGTCGGGATTCTCCACTGGAAGTTCCGTCCGTTTGCGCGCGATTTGGGCGGCGCGGTCGTCATGAACAGCCTTGCTCTCGGCTCTCAACCGCAGAAAGTTCTGCATCGCGGCTTGAGCCTCGTCGCTTTGATGAAGCCTGTGGTAGAGCTGCGCCAGCCTGAAGTAAGAGCTGATTGCGCGATCGTTCTTCGGGGCGACGGAAATGGCCCGCTTGAATTCGCCTATTGCCTCAGTGGGCTGCTCAGTTGCTGCGAGTCCGACTCCGAGGTAATAGTGCGCATCGTCGAGCGATGGGTCTGCGCGCAAGGCATCCTGCAAGAAGCTCACGCCCTCCGCTGGACTCTGGCCGAGTACCAGCAGGCTGCCCAGCTTGTATTTCGAAGAAGTTGCGTATGGATCGATGGTCAGCTCTTCACGGTAAGCTGTCGTCGCTTTGTCGAGATCGCCAACCACCCAGTACTGATCTGCCAGTTCTTCGTGGAGCCCCGGCTGACGGGGGGCAATCTTCACCGCCGTCTCAAGCTCGGCGATGGCCTGCTGATTGCGGGTGGCCTGAGCGTAAGCCTCGGCCAGCACCTGGTGCACACGCACTGAGTCGCGATTGAGTTGAAACATGGCTGCGTAGGACGCATTAGCCACCAGAAAATATGCGCGCCCTCGGTGGTAAAGGATATCGACGTCGTCAGGATCGATCGCGTATGCCTTGTCTAGCGCCGCAATCGCTCCCTGTGGATTGTCCTCAGCCAGCCGACATACTCCGAGCCACATGAATGCCTTGGCGTTACGGGCATCGAGCGCCGTCTCCCGTTCAAGACGTGTCTCGGCGTCCTTGAACCGATTCTCGCGGTAGTCGATTAGACCGAGGAACAGGTTCGCCCCGCGCAACCCCGACCTCAGAGCGAGCGCCCTGGCCAGTTCCGGCCGAGCATTGTTGAGTTGGCCGCTCTGGAAAAGCGCCAGTCCAAGGTTGAAGTGACCCTCGGCTAGATCAGGCTGCTGATGGGTGACGGTAGAGTACGCCGTTATCGCCGCGGCAAAATCGCCGGCAGTCATCGCCTGGGCGCCCTGCTGCATTGCCTGCTGAATGGAGCCGGCGGCGGACTGAGCCGGAGCCAAATTGGACCCGCCGCCCATGATCAGGGCAGACGCGCAAAGGCTAGCCGGCAGCCATCCGGCAAGATGCCCTTTGCGCCGATGCGGGATCCCCGTATCACCGCTAGAATTGGTTCGGCAGCCAACCAAACGAGTATTTCCCCTGACGGGAAGGCGGCATTGTCCGCCCGTCAAGGGATTCGAACTTGGAATTCGACTCAGCATTCGGATCATGTTGAAAACTATCGGTTAGGTCGGCTTCGTTTGTCATTTAGCAGCCGCATCCGAAGAGTCCTCTTCCAAAAGCACACGAATCAGAACACCGGGTTTATTACGATGTAAAGCGGTTAACGGATTAGGCGCACGTTACGAGCGATAAGCCATTTAAAAAGTGATGCTTAAAAAGCCAGACAATCAGCCCGTTACGAGCGGTTTTTGATCGCCAAACATGGCCTGACCTGAGGTTAACGCGATGTTATAGTAGGGAACTGAGGAGAGGTCTGAGTGAGGAATGTCGCCAGCCGGTCCATCTTCGCTCGGTGAGCCGAGAGTGCTCGCTCCAGGACAGATCAGCATGGTCCGGGAGCACCTCGAAAAGATTCTGGCGAGCCATGTCTTCGCTGGGAGCAGGCGCACCCAGGACTTCCTCCGGCTGATTGTCGGCCACGCGCTCGATGGCGACGTCGATAACCTCAGGGAGCGGATGATCGGCGCCGAGATGTTCGGACGCCCGGTAAGTTACGACACCGGAAGCGACTCAGTAGTTCGGGTCAGGGCCAGCGAAGTCCGCAAGAAGCTCGCGCAGTACTATTCCGAATTCAGCAAAGAGAAATCTGAAGTCCGCATCGAGCTGCCAAGCGGTTCCTATGTCCCCCGGTTCCACTTCGAATCCCACGGGGAACCAGCGACGGCCGCCGAATCTGCGCCGGACCTCTCGACAATCTCGCCAGTCCCGCAAGGCGGCAGCGTTGCTGTCGTCGGGGTTGAGTCGCAATCGGGTCATTCACGGTTCAAGCGGCTGCTTACGTTTCGATTCGCGGCAGTCGCGGGCCTCTCGCTTTGCCTGATTGTGCTAGGCGGCTACTGGGGCGCAAGGAAATGGATGAACGGATCGGGTTCCCCGAAAGGGATTCACTCCATTGCTATCCTGCCCCTCGAAAATCTTTCCGGCTCTCCCGGCCAGAATTACTTTGCCGACGGCATGACAGAGGAACTGATCAATGACCTGGGGCAAGTGTCGACGCTGCGCGTTATCTCCCTCACTTCTTCAATGAGCTACAAGGGCACCAAAAAGACGCTGCCCGAGATTGCCCACGAACTTTCAGTCGATGGCGTTGTTGAGGGCGGAGTTCTGCGTGAAGGCAACCAGGTGCGCGTGAGCGTCCAGCTCATCGATGCCAGAAACGACCGTCCCGTGTGGGCTCATACCTATATTCGCGATCTTTCGGGTGTCTCTTCCTGGCAGGGCGAAGTGGCGCAAGCCATTGCCGACGAGGTCAGCAGTGACGTAACTCCACAACAGCAGGCACAACTGACGCGCAAGAGTTCCGTTGATCCGGCAGCTCAGGACGACTATCTGCACGGAATCCTGTTGCGCGAGGCCGACAACTGCAAGGATGCAATCACCTTTTTCGATCGAGCGATCGAAAAGGACCCGTCCTACGCGCAGGCGCATTCTGCCCTGGCCAGTTGTTTTGGCATGCTGGGCGAGTCGGGGCGCATGCCCTATGAGCAGGCGTTTGGCTTGCAGAAGACTGAAGCCCTCAAAGCCATTGCGCTGGACGACTATCTCTCTGAGGCCCACGCCGAACTAGCCAATACCGCAATGACTCTTGATTGGGACTGGCCGGTTGCTGAAGCGGAGTTTCACCGCGCGCTTGAGCTCAACCCGAATTCAGCAACCAACCACGAAAAGTACGCGTTTTACCTGGTTCGCACCGGGCATCCCAATGAGGCTCTCGCCGAGATTCAGCGCAGCGTCGATCTCGATCCGGTTTCAGGCAGCACTTTTCACGCTGAAGGATTCGTCTACTATTTCTCGCACCAGTATGACCGGGCTCTCGACATAGCCCGAACCGTGCGCGGCCTTAAGATAAATCTCTCTGACTGGAATCTACTCACAGGCGCAAGCTACGCTGAAAAGGGGATGTACAGTGACGCCATCGCAGCATTTCTGAAATCGGGTAATGGTGCGTACTCACTTGGCCATTTAGGTAATGCTTATGCCCGCGCGGGCCGCAAGCAAGCCTCCCAGAGGCTGATTTCCCAGATCGAAGAAGATGTACGCACACAGGGAGTAGGCCGGTACGAGATAGCGCTCATCTATGCGGGCCTTGGCGACAGCAAGGATGCGTTCAAGTGGCTCGATGACGCTTTTCGCTCGCACGATGTGGGGATGGTCTATTTAAAGGTCGACCCCTGTCTCGATCCGCTGCGAGCAGACCCGCGATTCGAGGATCTGGTACACCGTGTAGGCCTCACAAAATAAAACTGATTCCCGTTTGAGGCAGGAAGTTGGCAAC
>Ga0265338_10003395_pt1 | contig 22478 bp, 20 predicted proteins | sample 42126metaG_FD_193579 | JGI IMG/M metagenome (GOLD analysis project Ga0265338, IMG submission 193579) | Rhizosphere microbial communities from Carex aquatilis grown in University of Washington, Seatle, WA, United States - 4-21-26 metaG | ecosystem: Host-associated > Plants > Roots > Rhizosphere... | reverse complement strand
ATGCTCTACGCTGACTTGCAGTAAAATAAAAATAATCTTTCCAAGACATGCTATATTATATATTACGGATTATATATTATTTAATTTCCGCCAAAAGTAGTAAAATGATATGTAAAAACCATCTGATTAACAGCTTAAAAATGTTCCAATTTCTCCTTTTTGTTTTGTAGAACATAGATTTCAAGGTTTTTCTCTGTTTATTTTTTGAGTATTAATGCTACCTTTGTTGAATTGTCATTACTAACTTCTTTACATGAAACGAATTTTTCTTATTGGCTTTATGGGTTCCGGTAAAACAACGATAGGAAGTCTTTTAGCCCAAAAGCTTGATTACTCTTTTATTGATTTAGACCACTATATTGAAAAAAGGGTTGTAAAAAAGATTACTGACATTTTTGATGAAAAAGGAGAAGATGGATTTAGAGAATTAGAACACAAAATGCTTTTAGAAGTATCTATGTTAGAGAATGTAGTTATTTCTACCGGAGGAGGTGCTGCTTGCTTTCACAATAACATGGACCTAATGAATGAGACCGGATTAAGCATTTATCTGAAATTATCGACTCCTACTTTAGTTAATCGACTTCAAAAAGCGAAAGACTTTCGTCCATTAATAAAAGATAAAACGGATGAGGAATTAGTTATTTTCATTGATAAAACACTTGAAACAAGAGAAAAATATTACTTACAAGCTACATTAGTTATTGATAATGATGATAAAAACCCAACTAATGTATGTGCCGAAATAATCAGTATCTTACATAAAAAGCTTGTCTAAAATATAATCGTTATGGAATCGTTTTTTGTTAAAAAAGAAAATCTACAACCTGAAGAGTGTTTGTTGCACGAGATTAAAAATAATAAACACTTAGTTTTTGGTATTCCGAAAGAGAATCAAGAAACAGAAACACGCCTCCCTTTAACACCTGAAGCAGTTTCTATTTTAGTAGATGAAGGGCATGAAGTTTTGATAGAAACAGGTGCCGGATTGGGAATGAATTATACAGATTTAAGATATGCAGAAGCCGGTGCAACAGTTGTTGAAACGGCAGAGGATGCTTTCTCAGCAGATATAGTATTTAAAATTGCCCCTCCTACTCCACAAGAAGTAGCCTTGATGAATGATAGATCAGCCATTTTTTCGATGCTCCAGCTTAGTTTATTTTCTCGAGAAAGTATTGTTTTGATGATGCAGAAAAAAATCATGGCCGTTTCTTATGAATTAATAAAAGATGACCAACGTAATTTCCCTGTAATGAGTTCTATCTCAGAAATAGAAGGCACAACTGCTATTGCAATTGCAGCTCAATATATGTCCAATGAAAACGGAGGGAAAGGATTGTTGTTAGGAGGAATTGCAGGCGTTTCGGCAACAGAAGTATTGATTCTGGGAGCAGGAATAGCCGGTTCCGCAGCAGCTAGAACTGCCATGGCACTGGGTGCTCAAGTAAAAATATTTGACCACGACATAAACAAACTGCGCAAATTACAACAACAATTGGGTCAACATGTATTCACTTCGGTTATTCACCCTCGCGTACTCTTCAAAGCTTTGGCAACTGCAGATGCTGTGATAGGCACTCTTCGTTATATAAACGGTTCTGAGCGATTTATGGTTTCTGAAGATTTAGTTAGAACGATGAAAAAAGGGTCTGTGATAATTGATTTAAGTGTAGATCAAGGCGGTTGCTTTGAAACTTCAGAATGTAGATCGATTAAAAATCCTGCCTATGAAAGGTGTGGTGTTATCCATTATTGTGTTCCAAATATCTCCTCACGAGTAGGCAGAACAGCATCTATGGCCTTAAGTAATATTTTTGCTCCAATGGGACTTAAAATTGCGGCCGCAGGGAATGTTAGACATGCAGCTAGTGAGGATTCCGGTTTTAGAAATGGTGTTTATTTATACAATGGCATACTTGTAAATAAACTTATAGGAACTCATTTTAATTTACCCGCTAATGATATTGGTTTATTAATGGCTGGATTTTAGATTCTTTTCGAATTTAAATTTCCTCAATATTTTAATTATCATCTCGATATATATACTTTTGTCCATTATTTAAAAATACTTTATTGATATGAAACATCAAAACAAAAAAGTCGCTGAAAAATTACTTAAAATTAGAGCAATAAAACTACAGCCTGCAATACCTTTTACTTGGGCTTCAGGTTGGAAATCACCTATATATTGTGACAATCGCAAAACGCTTTCTTATCCGGAAATTCGCACATTCATCAAAAATGAATTTTGCCAAATCATAAAAGAGAAATATCCTCAAGTAGAGGTTATAGCAGGTGTTGCAACAGGAGCCATAGCACAAGGCGCTTTGATAGCCGAAGAATTGGGCTTGCCTTTTATCTATGTTAGATCTGCTCCAAAAGACCATGGCTTAGAAAACCTCATTGAAGGTGATCTTAAACTAAAACAAAAAGTAGTAGTTATTGAAGATTTAATTTCTACAGGAGGTAGCAGTCTTAAAGCTGTTGAGGCAATAAGAAAAAATGGATCGATTGTATTGGGAATGGTAGCTATATTTACTTATGATTTTCCTATAGCGGCTGAAGCTTTCAAGCAACACAAAGTTGATTTAACTACTCTTTGCAACTATAGTACAGTATTGGATGTTGCATTAGAAACAGATTATATTGCACCTGCAGAAATGGAAACTCTACAAGAATGGAGAAAAGATCCTGCTAAATGGAACCTAGTTTAAAATGACAACATACGAAAGCGAAATAAAAACCATCTTGTCGAATAACGAGGTGGTTTTTGCTAAATTAGCAGACCTCAATAATCTAGAAAGCTTTAAAGATAAAATTCCTGCAGAAGCAAATATAACTGATTTTGAATGTGACACAGATTCAATTCGGTTCAATGTAAATCCTGTAGGTAAAATTGGTTTGCGAATTATTGAGAGAGAAGAATTTAAAACAATTAAATTAGGAGCTGAAAACTCTCCTATTGATTTTAGTCTTTGGATACAGTTAGTTTCAATAAGCCAGACAGAAACAAAGCTGAAAATAACTCTCAAAGCAGACTTACCCATGATGATTAAAATGATGGTCGGGAGTAAGCTTGAAGACTTTGTAAATCAAATGGCTAAGGGTTTGTCAAAAATAGAATATTAATAAAGTAGCTAAAATGGCACAGAAACTTTGGGATAAAGGCGCTCCCGTTAATCAAGATATTGAGAAATTCACCATTGGCAAAGACCAAGAAATGGATTTGTTTTTGGCTAAAGCCGATGTGCTTGGTTCGATGGCACATATCACAATGCTTGAAACAATAGGCTTACTTGAGAAAAATGAACTCGAATTGCTTCTTGCAGAACTTCGAAATATTTATTTTATTGCTGAAAAAGGTGAATTTATAATTGAAGAAGGTATAGAAGATGTTCACTCGCAGGTTGAACTGATGCTTACACGCAAAGTGGGCGATGCAGGTAAAAAAATACATAGTGGTCGTTCTCGGAACGATCAGGTTTTAGTTGATTTAAAACTCTACACACGCAGTCGTTTATTTGAATTAGTCCAAGCTGTTGATGCTCTTTTCACCACATTAATTTCACAAAGCGAAAAATACAAGAAAGCGCTTTTACCGGGTTACACGCATTTACAAATTGCCATGCCTTCATCTTTCGGATTATGGTTTGGTGCTTATGCTGAAAGCCTGACCGATGATATGCAATTGTTACTTGCTGCTTGGAAAATTTGCAATCGTAATCCGCTAGGTTCTGCCGCAGGCTATGGTTCTTCATTCCCACTAAATCGTCAATTAACAACCGATTTGCTTGGTTTTGACGGGTTAAACTATAATGTGGTATATGCTCAAATGGGACGAGGTAAGATGGAGCGTTCAGTGGCTTACGCTTTGGCATCTTTGGCAGGAACAATATCTAAGCTAGCTTTTGATTCTTGCCTGTTTTCAAGCCAAAATTTCGGCTTTCTCAAACTAGCTGACGAATATACTACCGGATCAAGTATTATGCCTCACAAGAAGAATCCTGATGTCTTTGAACTTACACGGGCCAAATGCAATAAAATACAAGCCTTACCAAACGATATTTTATTAATTACCAATAATCTTCCTTCCGGTTATTTCCGGGATTTACAAATTATTAAAGAAGTATTCCTTCCTGCTTTCGACGAGTTGTTAGCTTGTGTACAAATGACAACTCGGATGATGCAAGATGTGAAAATAAACGAACAGATTCTAAACGACTCCAAATATGATTTAATATTCAGCGTAGAAGAAGTTAATCGTTTAGTATTTGAAGAAGGCATGCCTTTCCGCGATGCATACAAGAAAGTTGGAATCGATATTGAGAAAGGCCTTTTTAGACCAAATAAAGCCATTAACCATACTCACGAAGGAACGATTGGTAACTTGTGCAATGCTCAAATTGAGGTATTGATGAAAAATACGATAGCTCTATTCAGCTTTGAAAAGACATTTGCAGCCGAAAGAAAATTGATAAAAGAGTAAAATGCTTAGATCCTTTTATAAATTGGCATTTGAAATATTTATTTAAATGAAAGAAATCACAATTGGTAAAAGGACTATTATTTGGAGTTACCTCGCTACTATTTTACAAATAGGATCCGGAGTCCTTTTATTTCCCATTATACTGCGAATGCTTCCTTCTGAGACGATTGGAATTTGGTCTATTTTTATGGCAATTTCAGTCTTTGTAAATATGCTCGATTTTGGATTTACACCTTCTTTTACAAGAAATATTACTTACATCTTTTCTGGAGTAAATAAACTTGAGAAAACTGGAATTTCCAATGAGGAACGTTCTTCCGAAGTTAATTATTCCCTTTTGTCCGGTTTTATAAAAGCGATGAAATGGCTATATTTACGCATCGCAACTATTGTTTTAGTATTGCTTTCTACTGTAGGCAGTTATTATTTGTATACGGTATTAAAAAGAAGTTACCACGGGGAAGTGTCATCCATTTGGATTGCATGGATTATATTTTGTTTTACCAATGCCTACAACATCTATACATTATATTATGATTGTCTTATGTTGGGACAGGGATTGGTAAAAAAAGACAAACAAATCGTTATCATTGCACAAATAACATATTTAATTATTTCTCTGATATTGATTCTTTGCGGATTTGGTCTAATCTCAATAGTAATAGGACAGGCGATTTCTTTAGTTGTAAAAAGGAATCTCTCTAGAATGTTCATTTATTCGAAAGACATAAAAGAAAGCCTTTTGAATCAAAAAGAAAGCTATAATTATAAAGAAGCTATTAAGATTATTATTCCTAATTCGGTAAAACTGGGATTAACTAGTTTAGGCGCTTTCCTTTCTTTGCAATCTTCAATTTTTATAGGCTCTCTGTACTTGAGGCTCGATGAAATGGCTTCATATGGAATTACAGTACAAGTAGTAAATGTTGTTGCTTCTATAGGTGGGGTTTATTATTTCTCCCACACCCCCAAGATAGCTCAATTAAGAGTGAAAAATGATTTATCTAAGATAAAAGTATTCTATTTACAAAGTATTGGATTATTATTACTTTCTTTTATTTTAGCAGGGACTTTGTTAATTTTCCTGGGAAATTGGGCTTTATCAATAATTGGAGCAAAAACATTCCTAATTGAGAAAGGAATGATTATCGGATTATTATTAACCACATTTTTTGAAAAGAACCATGCAATTGCAGGAGGGTTCCTTTTATCGAAGAATGAAGTTCCATTTTTCCGAGCATCGCTTGTGGCTGGAGTTATTACGGTTTTATTGTTATTATTCTTTTTCAAATATTTTGATTGGGGAATATGGGCAATGATTTTAGCACCGGGCATTGCTCAACTACTTTATCAAAACTGGAGATGGCCATACATGTTGTTGAAAGAATTAAAAACCAAGGAAAAATGAAATCAAATTTTCCAAAAGTAAGCATAATTACACCTATTTATAATGCAAACAAACACCTTCATAAATGTTTGGATACGCTTGTAAATCAAACTTTGCAAGAAATAGAAATAATTTTGGTGCTAGATTCTCCAACCGATGGCTCCGACATTATAGCCAAACAATACGCTGCAAAAGACAATCGGATTGTTATAGTAGAAAACACTCATAACTTACATATAGGATTGGCTCGTAATGAAGGGCTAAAAGTTGCTCAAGCAGAATACATCGGTTTTTCTGACCACGATGATTATCGTGAACTCTCAATGTATGAAAAATTATATACTAAAGCGAAAAAAGAAGATGCAGATATAGTATTAAGCTTACCAACAGAAATACATGATGGCATAAAAAAAAATTATGATTGTGGTGACATTCAGAATGATTTTTCAAAAGAAACGCTTCTTTCCGATTTAATTGGTTTTGGAAATAACAATCACTCGGATGGAGCTTATTTTGTAAATATACATAACAACATCTATAAAAAAGATATCCTTTTACTACATAATATATCCTTCGTCGACACTAAAATTATTTCACCAGAAGATGTTCTATTTCAAATACAAAGCATTTTCTTTTCAAAAAAAACAGTTCTGCTTCGAGAAGCATTCTATTACCATATAAATAATACAAATAATGAAGGTTCTAAGTATTCTTATATAAGCTACTGGAAAAGGTCGGAAGGAATTCAATACATATATGATTTCTTAAAAAAGAATAGTCTTTTTGAACAATATAAAACCTATTTTTACACAGGCGTTTGTCGGCAATTTATAAATTGTTTATCTGCGGCAATTTTTAACACTCATTTATGTGAATATTTTAAAGCTCGTAGACATCTACGCTCCTATGTGTTTTGCAAACCAGCTTTTGCCAACTATAACCTAATACAAAGCAATAAGCATTTACCAAATCGACTATTCAGGCAATTTCTTGTTTTGTCTTTGAAATGATACACCTATGAAAATATTGCAGATTCCATCGTGGTATTTACCGGAAGGCGGACATTTTTGTTTAAATCAAAGTATGGCTTTGCAAGAAGCTGGAATTGATGTGCATATATTAGCCAATGTCGTTTTGCCTTGGCGTAAATACAAACTTAGTATTTTCAATTATCCGATAAAAGCATTCTTTTCTATAGAAAACAATATCCCTATATATCGATATTATTCCTGGAAATATCCGTTTGTTGATATTCCGAATATTAGAAAATGGGTAGCTCAAACAGTCAAAATGTTTGATAGATACAATGAAGAACATGGGAGTCCTGATATCATTCATGTACACAGCAGTATGTGGGGAGGCTACGCAGCCGCATTGATAAAAGAGAAATATGGTATCCCATATGTAATCACAGAACACCGTGGCATCTTTGGTTCAAAAAGCTCTTTTGCAAAAGCATTATTAAAAAATGAATATAAATTATATCTGGAAAAAGCATTCTCACAGGCAGATTATATAATACCCGTCTCAGATCAATTAACAGAAAAAATAAGTGAATATTTAACGAATCCGGTTCCAATTAAATCTATCTCCAATATATTGGATACAGAATATTTTTCTCCTATTCAACGAAAGCACAAAGGAAATACACCATTCACATTTATTAGTGTAAATGGATATTATATTGAAAAAGGCTACGATATACTATTGCCGGCTTTTGATAAATTATGCAAATTGAATCCAAATGTAAACTTACGATTAATCGGAGAAAATTTCGATTATGCAGATTTTCAAAAGATCTTGGAGAAGGTAAAACACAAAGAGAAAATCTCTTTTACAGGTGAAATCCCGAGAGAAGGTGTAAGAAAAGAGCTTTGGGAAGCCGATGCTTTTGTAATTGCCAGTAGAATTGAATCTCAATCTGTAGCAACGTTAGAAGCTATGAGCACAGGCTTGCCAATTGTAGCAACATCTGTTATCCCAAATACGATGATTACCAATACAGTTGGTTACAGAGTCGAAATAGAAGATGTTAATGCCTTGTCAGAAGCAATGTTGCAAATGATACAGAATAAGGACTCATTTGATTCGACGGAAATCTCAAATCATGTAAAAGAGATTGCAGGAAAAGAAGCTGTCGTTAGCCAACTTATCGAAGTATATAAAGAAGTTCTGAGTAAATAATTATATTTCAGTTCGATGAAATAGAAATTTCTTAACAAAATACATCATCGGACGATAAATCTTCTTTTTATATTTGCTCCACTCGCCATTGTAAAGTAGTTTTTGACCACGAACCCCATTTTTGAATAGAAAAACAGAGTCTCCAGTAGAATGACCAGCTAAAATCCGAGCAAAGTCGAAATTGTTGATGCCCCTCTCTTTTAAATAATTAAATAATTTATCCATCATCGCATGTGTGGCTGAGAGCTCCCTACTTTCTAAAGTATTTGCAGCAAAAACATCTGTGGCTTCTTGATCCCTCATATAAATAATGCGCAAACACAAAGGTTTTCCTTCGGCATTTTTTATCACAAAAAGATTCATTGTGGGTTCTTGTAGCAATTTAAACAAATTAGCTTCTTTCAATTTTGTACCAAATCCTTTGTAATCAGAGAGCTTATTATATGTCTCTACAAATAGTTTAATTGTTTCGGTGGTTGGTTTTACTATATATTCAAAAGAAAATTGGTTTTGTTCTCCCTTCTTCAGGTTTCGTTTCCAGTTTCGGTCATATTCAATTGGTTCAGATAAGGGAACAATGATAGTTAATGGAATAGAGAATAGTCCAACAGGTCGTAAGAACCCGGCTCGCCGGATTCCTATCTCAAATTCAAAGTTGAATGCTGAATTTGAGTTTATTTCAATCATATCATAAGGAAGCTGGCCTATTTCTTTATAAAATGCTGTTATCATCGAATTCGTGTATTCTTTCTTCCTAAAGCATTCCCCTTCCACTAAAAGCATTTCTAATCCAAAGGCCTTTTTGGTATGCGCAAAACATGCTATTTGTGGATTATTAACATCATCGATAAAAAAAACACAACGGCCGTTTTCATCGCAGTTATGAAAGCAAAACCACCCATAGGTTTGTGAGTATGGCACAAATTCAAATTGTTTTGTGATATCAAAAAACTTTGCTTTACTTATTATTTCCATTTTATATTGCGCAAATGCATTAGAAGGTTAATGATTGATGAATAACTTTTTGAAATATTAAAATATGACTGCTGGATTGTTCCAAACTGCTGGAAAGATTGTGCTACGCCTTCAATCATACTTCCTTCAAAATCAAAAATATTTGTTTTATCGGATAGAAACTTAATCGCTTCCCACACTACAAGCGTAGATGCGCCACTTGATTTATTATCGATATCAATTGCAGAAATTAGATTATATGCGCTTTCACGGTTCCAAACAACAAAGAGTGCGGCATGTATATTTCCTCGTTCATCTCTTGCACTAATTACCATCCCCTTATTTCGCTGAAGGGATGCACTATAAAGCGCACTAAAAAGCGCTTTTGAATACAGAATATTTTCACCTTTTTGTTTTAAGCATTTTACATGAAAAGCATAAAATTCATCTTCATTTAAATTAAAATCTATCAACAGTTTCCCTTCAGACTTCTTAATGTGTTTTTGCTTTGCATAACTAAAATTGGTATATACGTTATCTGGATTAGAAATATCCTCAATTAAATAGGTATAACGGGTGGTTTGAGAAAACCCTTTCCAAAAAAATGGTTGCCAGTTAGTTATTGAATAATGAAAGTTTTGATTGAAATAGTGAATCCTTTTTTTCTCTATTTGTTCGATTAAATCAGTCATTATTACCTTTTCTAGCGTGAGTCTCTCTTCTAACTCAAGTTTCTCCGGATAATTAATCCAAACACCATTATATTGTGTTAACTGAGGTTGCAGAACACATCTAAATACGAATTTCTTTACAAGTAAATAAGTCAACACTCCTTGAACCAAGCCATTTCTTTCAAACAACAAAACATCCCAATTATCTGCACCACAAGCTGCATCCATCCACCATGCTTGCATAAAAAGTGGTATTGGTTTTTCTTCGCATAATTGACGATATGTTGACTTGTTTGAATTAGGCATGTTCTTTGTCATTTGTTTTTACAAAAATAAACTAAATTTGCAGAAATCCCGATTATAAAAATAAAACTATAACCTTATGAAAACAACTACCCATTTTATATCTCTTTGTGCAACTGTTTTCCTTTTAAGCATTTCAAGTGCTAATGCACAAAGTATTAATCTTAAGTCTATAAAAAATGCAGTAACAACAGCTACAACAAAAGCACCTACTCTTTCTAAAGAAGATATAGCAAACGGACTTAAAAATGCATTAACTGTAGGTAGTACAAATGCGTCAACAAAACTCAACAAACCGGATGGCTTCTTAAAAGATGCGGCTGTTAAGATTTTACTACCTCCCGAAGCACAATCAATAGGAAAAAATATTACACTTATTCCCGGAGGTCAGAAATTGCTTGATGATGCTATATTGCGTATGAACAGAGCTGCAGAAGATGCTGTAATCACTGCAAAACCAATATTCGTGAATGCAATCACTGATATGACTATAGCCGATGCATGGAATATTTTACATGGGCCAAATGATGCTGCCACGACTTACCTCAAAAACAATGCATATACCCCACTTCAAATGGCATTCCAACCAAAAATAAGTGAGTCATTAGATAAAAAAATTGTTGGAGGAGTCTCAGCCAGTGAATCATGGAAAGTTTTAATGAATGCAAATAATAAAGTGGCAAAATCCGTAGCTGGGAAAATGGCTGGAATGAAAACAGTGAATCCGGATTTAGCACAATATGTTACTGAAAAAGCATTAACCGGTATGTTTATCAAAATTGCTGATGAAGAAAAATTGATAAGAATGAATCCTACAGCAAGAGTAAATGATATATTAAAGAAGGTATTTGCTGAATTGGATAAAAAATGATGAACACAAGTAAAAAAAATAAACTTATTGCCTCATTTGGTTTTGCAATTAAAGGCTTTATTGATGTACTGATATCAGAGCGAAATATGAAGATTCATGTTGGGGTGCTCTGCTTAGTAACACTGGGCGGTTTCTATTTTGATATTAGTTCTCTGGAATGGATAGCCTGTTTAATTTGCTACGGAGCTGTACTTGGTGCCGAAGCCTTTAATACTGCCATAGAACGGTTAGTTGATGCCATTTCACCTGAATTCAACCCAAAGTATGGAGAGGTTAAAGACATCGCTTCAGGAGCTGTGTTTGCCACAGTGATTTTCGCTATTCTAGTTGGGTTGATTATTTTCTTACCCAAAGTCATTGCCATTTTTCCTTAATTATGAAGATTAAAACTATTCTTGACGACATTATTCATTTACTATTTCCCAACACTTGTCTAATATGTGGTGAAAGTCTTATTCAAGGAGAAAAAATAATTTGTTTATCCTGCTTGTTTAAAATTCCCAAAACAAATCACCATCTAAAACTCGGGAATGAAACTGAAAAAAGATTCTGGGGAAAAGTAATGATAGAAAATGCAGCCGGTTATTATTCTTTTCAGAAAGGATCTTCCATACAAAAGCTCTTACACGAACTAAAATACAGAGGAGGAAAAGAAGTTGGACTTGTACTGGGAAAACACATAGGCTTAGGTCTATTGCGGTCTCCCGGTTTTGAAAATATAGATGTTATAGTTCCCGTTCCATTACATAAAAACCGCTTACAAAAAAGAGGTTACAATCAGAGTGAATGGTTTGCCAAAGGGCTTGCTGTTGCTTTAGAGAAACCCGTTGATAATCAAAGTCTGCTACGGGTTATAGAAAACCCCACGCAAACAAAGAAAAATGTATATGAACGTTGGGAGAACACCCAAGGGATTTTTGAATTAGCCGATATTGAAGCGATTAAAAACAAACATATATTGTTGGTAGATGATGTAATGACCACTGGTTCTACCCTTGAAGCCTGCGCTCAAGCTTTATTAATCAGCCCCGGCACTAAAGTGAGTATTTTGACAATTGCCATTGCATAAAAAAAGGCAAATACAATGATGTATTTGCCTTTTTAATTTTATATAATAGTTTATTTATAACTATCCGTATGTACTGATTTTACAGCACGACCGGAAGGATCTGCCATTTTCTTAAATTCTTCATCCCATTCTAATGCTATAGCGGTACTACATGCAACTGATTTTTCGAAAGGCACTGTTTGTGCTGCTGTATCACTTGGAAAGTGTTCAGCAAAGAATGAACGGTATAAATAAGCTTCTTTTGTTTCAGGTGTATTGAATGGGAAAACGCTTGCTGCTTTCTCCATCATACCATCAGTAACACGTTTTTCAGCCACTTCTTTTAGTGTGTCAATCCAACTGTAGCCTACACCATCAGAGAATTGTTCTTTTTGACGCCAAGTAACGGAATCCGGCAAGTATCCTTCAAATGCTTTACGAAGTATCCATTTTTCCATTCTTCCATCAATACACATTTTATCTTTAGGATTTAGGCGCATAGCCACATCCATAAATTCTTTATCCAAGAATGGCACACGACCTTCAACACCCCATGATGCTAATGATTTATTAGCTCGTAAACAATCGTACGAGTGAAGTTTATCTAATTTACGCACTGTTTCTTCGTGAAGAGCCACTGCCGATGGTGCTTTGTGGAAGTATAAATATCCACCAAAAATTTCATCAGCACCTTCACCAGAAAGCACCATCTTTACACCCATCGATTTGATAACACGTGCCATCAAATACATTGGAGTAGATGCACGCACAGTAGTTACATCATAAGTTTCCAGGTGATATATTACATCGCTTACCGCGTCTAAACCTTCTTCTATGGTAAAATGTATTTCGTGGTGTACAGAATGAATATAATCTGCCACTTTGCGAGCAGCAATTAAATCGGGAGAGCCAACCAAGCCCACTGCAAATGAGTGAAGTTGTGGCCACCAAGCTGCTGTTGAATTTCCGGCTTCAACACGTTGGTTAGCAAATTTCTTTGCTACTGCCGAAATGATAGAAGAATCCAACCCTCCTGAAAGTAACACACCATAAGGCACATCCGACATCAATTGGCGTTCTACTGCATCTTCCAATGCTTGACGCAATTCATCTATGCTGCTTACATTATCTTTTACTGCATCATAACTCATCCAATCACGGGTGTACCAACGAGTCATTTTACCTTCCTTACTTGACCAATAATGACCGGGAAGAAACTCTTCTATTCTTACACAAGTTCCTTCTAATGATTTTAATTCAGAAGCCACATAGAATTGGTTCAAAGAATCCCAACCCATGTATAATGGGATAATTCCAATATGGTCGCGACCGATTAAATACTCATCTTTTTCAATGTCATACAACGCAAAAGCGAAGATTCCACTAATGTCTTCAAGGAAATTAACTCCCTTTTCGCGATAAAGAGCAAGTATCACTTCACAGTCTGAACCTGTTAAGAATTCATACTTACCCTTCATTTGTTCGCGAATCTCAAGGTGATTATAAATTTCGCCATTAACGGCTAACACCAATTTCTTGTCCTTACTATAAAGTGGCTGACTTCCTGATTCAGGGTCAACAATAGAAAGACGCTCATGAGATAATATTGCTTTTTCACTACAGTAAATGCCAGACCAATCCGGACCACGGTGGCGAATTTTTTTCGACATCTTAAGAACCTTATGTCTCAAATCATTTGAGTCAACCTTTAGGTCAAACATTCCTACAAATCCACACATATCAAATATTTTTATAAAATGAAAAACACATGCTCATCAACCTAATATTTTAAAATTGAGCAAGAGTGCAAATTTATAACCTTTTTTTGAAATGAGTTGTTCATTTTCGCGTCTTTTTTATCTTTTATTTATCAAAACAATAGAAATACATAGAAACTGTTTAAATTTTGGGATTCTAATCCCAAAGAATGAAAAGAGCTAATCTAATTCTACATTAGTTTATGGAACAACAAACGCTCCCGTTTTCACCATGGTTGCCCCGCTAAACAATTTATATACATAAGTGCCGGAAGCTAGTCCTGAAGGGAAGAAAGAGAAATCAGTATTTCCTGCGGCAAATACACCATTGGCCAAGGTTTTAATTTCGGTTGTACCGCTTGCGTCAAATACAGCCAATCGATAAGTGCCTGTTGTTGCTAATGCTAGAATCTGAGCTTTTATTAACGCTAAGCATGCGATGGTTGGTGTAGCGGTAATTGTCCCTGAAATTGAAACAGCGGCTCCTGTTCCACCAATAGTTGTTACGGTATAGCTTGCCGTAGCTGTTGGCGAGCCACTAAGTGTTAAGGTTTTTGCCAAGGCATTTTTAGCAGTAGTTACTCCTGCCGGCAATCCCGTAACATTTACATCGGTAGCACCTCCTCCCCAAGTGAATATAATAGAAGCAATAGCTGTTGCCGAAGTAACAGACTGTGTTTTGTTGGCCGGGTCGGTCAAGGTAGGAGGATTTGGCAAGGCTGTAATGATTCCATTTATAGTAGCTGCTCCTGTACCTCCTACGGTAGTCACTGTATAAGTAGCTGTAGCTGTTGGCGAACCGCTAATGGTTAGTGTTTTTGCCACTGCATCTTTCACAAAACTCAAACCTGCCGGCAAGCCGGTAATAGTAACATCGGTTGCCGTGCCTCCCCAAGTGAAAACAATATTGCCTATGGCTGTTCCTGAAAGAACCGATTGTGTTTTATTTACGGGATCGGTTAAGGTTGGGGTAGTAACGGACAAAGTGATGGTTCCGGCAATGCTTACTGCACTACCTGTTCCTCCTTCTGTCATAATGGTATAAGTACCACTTGCTGTTGGGGTGCCACTTAAGGTGAGAGTTTTGGTCGTTGTATTTTTAGTTACTGTTAATCCGGCTGGCAAATCAAAGAACTTGACATCAACAGCTCCACCTCCCCATGTAAAAACAATATTGGTAATAGCTGCTGCCACTGTTTGGTCTTTGTTGGCAGGAGTAGTAAGTGTTGGTGCTGCTCCCACAGGACAAGTTTCATAAGCAGTTGCTCCTGCATATTGTGACACTATCTCACGCACTTCGGCAGCAGTCATTTTTACAAAACCACTTGGATAGTAATTGGCAAAGCTACCCGGATTAAAAGCACCGCCAGGATTATAATCGTCAAACATAATGGAACGACCTCCAGGGTTTAATCTATCTGGTTTAATAATCCATCTGGTTTCTGTATTGTACACATACGAATATCCTAAGGGACGGTATTCACTATAAGTAAGATAATTAGTACTGGTGATGGTAGCATCCGGCAAATCATTGGTTTTCTTTACCAATATTTGTGTAGGTAGACCGGAATCATCATAAGCATTTCCGGTTTGAAGCAAAGCGATACATCCACCATTACCGGCATCTATCGGACTGTCTCTACATCCATTATTTATATCTGCAGATTGTAAATCACCATATTTTGCTTCAAACTCAGTACAAGGTCTACTTGGAACAATAGGGAAAAGGACATCTAAAAAGAAATTATTCTCCACCACCGCATTGGCTGACATTGCAGCCATCACACCATAACCTATGGCATTAATACGAGGCAAATCTCTATATTCTGATGCGGCATCAATTACTTGGTTTATCTCACCATAGGTATTCTCAGGTGTTCCATTAGCTCGTCCCCAACCCGTATTTTCATACATATTACAAAGCACATGGGTATTTCCACCGCGAATACGAGGCGTCCGTTGATTGGTATTGAATAGATAATTGGCATACCAAGTTATATGGCGTGTTGTTGTTGAAGCATCCGTATCGCTGGAACCGTGTAAACTTGTTTTCCATGTATTTTGAAACTTACACCAAGAAATAGTTATATAATCGGGAGAAGAACCTGTAATATCCATGGCTCCGTCAGGGTTGTCATGGTCGGGACTAATGGCTCCGGTAGTACCAATAGTACAATGGTCAAACCACATATTTGTCCCCCCCGTAATATGAAAGCCATCCACTGTATATCGAGTAACGGAAATATTTCGAATTAATATATTAGTTCCTCCAGAGATATTAATGGTAAGTATATCTGCCCCATCTTCACCAATAATGGAAATGTTAGAATATGAAGCAAGCGTAATACTATTATAATTTCCGGCAGCAACAATGATAATTCGATTACTACCCAGATCAGCACTAAGTTCGGCACTGGTGGTAGCACGATAAGTAGGTGTAGCTCCGCAAATAGGTAATAAATAAGTACCACTAACTGCCGCAAAGCCAACGGGACGAGTTTCAGCACTAGGTCGCGTAATAGCGGATAATGAATATGTAATTGTTAGAAGGGAAAAGACAAGTATGATTTTTCTAAAAAGAAAAGGAGTAAGTTGCTTTCTCATTTTTATACGAATGTGTTTTTCAATAGTGTAAATATAACAGAAGTGCTAACTAAATATTGTATGTTTTTAAGAGAAAGTTGCTCGTTTAGTTTGACTTTTAACATATTGAACTTAAATGATTGATATTTTATCTCATTTAGATATAATTTTTGCGTTCTATTTTATTTCTCAACAATCATTTTACAGACAGGTGAAATCTTTTATCTTTGTAGATATAACAGACCTCCCAATATGGAAATACTATTCTTACTTATAGGCATCACGGCGGGCTTTGCTGCCGCTTGGTTTATTGCTAAATTCAAGTTCTCATCCAATAAAGGATTATCCTTAGCAGATTTAGAAGAGAAATACATTCCCAAAGAGCTCTTTGAATCGGAGCACAAAGAAAAAGAAACCAAAAATACCGAGCTTATTAACTTAAACGACAAACTGGCTCGCGTAGAAACAGAAAACCAACATCTGCAAGAAAAACTCAGTCAAAACAAACTAGAGTTGGAAGAACAACAAAAGATGCTTCGATTGGAGTTTACCAACCTTGCCAACAACCTGTTTGAAGAAAAGAGCAAGCGTTTCATAGAAATTAATGAAAAGAATGTGGGCGATATTCTTAATCCTCTACGCGAAAAGATAAAGGAATTTGAACAAAAGGTAGACGAAGCTTACAAAGAAGAATCACGCGAACGGATATCACTGAAAAAAGAAATAGAGCAGGTGGTAAAACTCAATCTGCAAGTAAGTGAAGATACCAATCGCCTCACCTCCGCCCTGAAAGGAGATAAAAAGCTTCAAGGAGACTGGGGGGAAGTGCAACTGGAAATGATATTAGAAAAAACAGGATTACAATCCGGTGTGCATTACACCAAACAACAAAGCCTACGCAGCGAAGACGGCGAGTTGTTCCGCCCCGACTTTATTATCAACTTACCTGAAAACAAGAATCTGGTGCTCGACTCCAAACTATCCTTGGTGGCTTATGAGAACTATTACAACACCGAAGACGAAACGAAACAAGCCCGTTTCCTGAAAGACCATATTGCCGCCTTGCACAAACACATCAACGACTTAAGCGCAAAAAACTACTCACAACTCTATGGCATAAACTCACCCGATTATGTATTGATGTTTGTCTCCTTGGAACCCGCTTTGAGTGCCGCTTTAAAAGAAGACGTATCTATCTATGAAAAAGCCTTGGATAAGAATATTGTATTAGTATCCGGCTCTACCTTACTAGCTACACTGCGTACTATTTCTTATATCTGGAAACAAGAAAACCAAAAGAACAATGTGGTGGAGATTGCCCGCGAGAGTGGTGCACTCTACGATAAGTTTGTGGGCTTTGTAGATGATATGATAAAGGTGGGTAAAGACTTGGACGACTCTAAAAGATCCTACTCTGATGCAATGGGCAAATTAGTGGACTCTCCTAAAAAAGGAGATACCATTATCGGACGCTTTGAACGAATAAAAAAACTGGGAGCCAATGCTTCGAAATCTATTCCTCAGAATTTGATTGATCGAGCAGAGTAAAAAGTATTCATTTCACAACGCATAAATTATTATGAAAAAGCTTACATTATTTTTAGTCCTTTTCACTTTTTCTAATTTAATTATTCTTGGACAAGAAGATGTTCGAGAAGTTGTTTATCAAGATGAAACTTCTTTGGGTATTGGATCTGGTTTAGAATATGGAATACTTGGTGTGAATTTTAACTATTTTCCAATTAGAAACATTGGATTGTCTGCAGGACTAGGTACCTCTCTTGGTTTTGTGGGTTGGAATTTAGGAACAAAGATTACAATAACTTCTTCTAAACATAAAAACTTATTTACTCCCTACATTATAGGTTTATATGGCTCCAATTCAGGTGTAATTGTAGATAATACTCCAAGCTTAAATAATATATTTTATGGTTTTTCTTTAGGCGTTGGGACGGATATTAGATTTAAACCAAGGAGTAGAAGTTCTTTTAGCCTTACATTATTTGATAGTTTTATCCCATCTGCTTTTAATGAATACATTAAATCACATTATATTATGGTGACTAGTTATCCTTCGAACATAAGAGCTTCTATTGGATATAAATACACTTTAAGCTTTAAAGACTAATTTTTTACAATCCTCAAATTTGATAGATAGGGCAGAATAATAAAATTTATCCGCCTTTTAATATCCCTTTAAATCCAACTCTTCTGCTTTAGTTAGATTCATCCACATCTTTGCTTTTTTTAGGATCACTTTGAAATGATGCATATCTTCCGGGGTCACAAAGGTGATGGCCTCACCGGGGTTATCAGCTCGTCCGGTTCGTCCAATGCGGTGTATGAAGTCTTTAGGCGAACGTGGCAGTTCATAATTAATTACATAGGGCAGAAATTCGATATCGATACCACGCGCTAATAAGTCGGTGGCAACTAATACGCGCAATTTTCCTGATTTAAAGGTATTCAGGGCTTCTTGTCTGGCTCCCTGCTTTTTGCCACTGTGTATGGCTTTTGCATTAATGCCGTTTTTGCATAATTTCTCGGCAACCAAATCAGCTTGATAAACTGAGGAAGTAAACACCAACACCTGCTTCATGTTGTAATGCTTGATGACATAGCGTAATAAAGGACCTTTTTGTTCAGGGTCTACTATATAGCCGGACTGATCAATTAGAATCTCTTCTTCTTTTTCAGGTAGAATATTGATGATGGTGGGTTCTGAGAGTAGAACACGCTTCATATCATCTATATCAGGACTCAGTGTGGCCGAGAATAATAGATTTTGTCTTTTTTTAGGAAGCAGCATGAATATTCTGTTCATTTCTTCCTTAAAACCAAGGTTGAGCATTTTATCAGCCTCATCCAATACCAAGGTACTAATGGAAGATAAATGCACTGCATTGGCTTCTGTTAGTTCCAACAAACGACCTGGAGTAGCTACCAATACATTTACATGTTGCAGCTTTATCATTTGTGGATTGATAGACACACCTCCATACACAGCAAACGACTTGAAATCATAAGGCAATGCAGATCCAAAAAGTTTAAACACCTCTTCCACTTGAATTGCTAATTCTCGTGTAGGAACTAATACCAGCACATCTATATGTCGGTTGGCTGTCGGTTTTTTCTTTTCTAAGTTAGTAAGAATCGGCAGTACGTAACTAGCAGTTTTTCCGGAGCCGGTTTTAGCAATACCTAATACATCCCGCTTATTTAAAATAGCTGGAATTGCTTGCTCTTGAATAGGGTAAGCCTTGTTGAAGTTTTGTTGTTCGAGTGCTTTAAGTAAATGAGAAGATAATCCTAAGGAAGTAAAAGACATAATTCTGTTTATTTTTGAACGCTACAAAGTTAATCGAATAAGAACAGCTCTATCCGTATTAAAGATGTTTTTCAGAAAGCCATTTTTAATTAATACCCTAGAGAACTAGAGCTAAGTTTATCGGATTCAATTTAGAGAGCAATTAATGCATACAACCCATATACAAATCTAGTTGAAGGGTTTTAGCTGTTTTTAGTTTATTTTTCAATATCCGTACAACACTATCAGATTGTGCTTTAGTGGTAAAGATATTGGCAATGACTACCATCCCCAAAGTATCCCTATCTGCCCATTTCTTTGGTTTATCAAAGTTATATTTCATTTCAATACTTACAAAGTTCTGATCGCCAATAGGACAGCGTGGATAGTATACGCCATTATTTATATCGTCGTCACAGTTTTCGGGTAATACGATGCCTTTGCCGGGTTCATAAATTCGTTTCATCATATCCACTTTTGATCTCAAAAGCGTTGCTGCTTTAGTAGCAATAGTCTGTAAAGAATCGAAGTTTTGACCAGTAGCCACTTGCACTAAATAAAAGGTACCTATTTCTTCATTATTAATAGAGTCTTGATTGTCTGAATCATTTCCAGCAGATTTATGTCCACACGAAACAACTAAAAGTAACAAAAGGTATATCAATGCTCGTTTCATTGTATATTTTTTATTTATCGTTTTAAAAATAAATTAACGTGATGAATGAGGCATTCTATAATAAAATAGATAGCCTCCGTCTTGTCTTATAAACTTACAATCAGGAAGTTTTTTAAATACTGAATCCTCATGCAATTTAGTAACAATATAAACAGGTTTATCAATATTGCCTATCATCAACCAATATAGATTGCTACTATTTACATTTCCACCAGGCATTTTCTGGAAATAAAAAAGCTTCGCATAACTATAAAACCCAATTGTAGTAACATAAACATCCTTACCAGATAGACTTTTATAAAAATTAATTGCGGGTGCTTGAGTGTATCCTTCTATTTTAGGAACAACCATTTGTAGATAGAAAAGCAGGCAAAAAGCTGTAGATAAAAATAAAACTATTATTCCTCGAAAAATTTGATTCTTTTTTATAATGTAAACAGCAATAAAAAGAGATATAAGATAACCAACACCTATTAAATACTCATATCCTTGCCAGATAACCGCTTTTTTAAGACAGGCAATAGTAAAATCATCATGGATATAGGGTAATATAAGATTTTTGTTGATTGCTATAAGTGGTAGACCTATAAGAATTATTGAAAACAAGGTTCCTATTAGTAACAACATCCAAATCAAATATTTCTTTATCTCCAACTTATTATTTATCAATTCATAAATATAAAAGGCGGCTAGAAATGAAAGAGGAAAGTAAACAAGCGATGAATAGTGTACAATTTTTGTTTTAACAATTGTGAATAATATCATTACAACCCAGAACAGGATAAGCATCCACAACCGAAAGTTTGTCTCCTCATTTTGAGCTAGTGTTTTTTTCTTTAAAAAACCAGGTAATGCCAACACTGAGATAGGAAAACAACCAAGAAAAACAACAACGAAATGATAATATATTGGTCCGGAATGTCCTGCAACCGGATTAAGAAACAGATCAATCTGATATATAACAAACTCTTTTATAAAGGAAAAACCATTATTGAATATTTCATAGAAAAACCATAAGGATGAAATGACCAAACATGATGCTGCAAAAGTTAAGATGTTTTTCCAATTTGAAATTCTTTTGAATTTCATGAAAATCCAATAAACTAATACCAAGATTCCTACAATTAGTATACCTACAGGGCCTTTGGTAAGTGTTGCAAGTCCAATAAAAATTCCAGCAAAAAAAGCATACTTTAATCCTTTACTTTCTCCGGTTCGACTAATACTCCTTGCAAGAAATACAACTCCCATGAAAATAAAGAAATTGAAGTAAGGGTCAATAATCCCTGACTTGAAATAAAGATGTGGTAGAAATGAGCCCAAATAAGCAAGTGCCCATATTAAACCAAACTTTTCATCATACATTTTTTTGCCTAAAAAACATAGCGTTACAAGTGCAACAATCCCTAAAAGAGCATTGGGAAAACGTGCTGCAAATTCATTGACACCAAACATCTTCATGCTTAAAACTTGCATCCAGAAGAAAAAGGGGGGCTTTTCATAGAAAGGATGAAAATCAATCTGTACTTGTCCAAAATTACCAGTAACTAACATCTCGCGTGCCGATTCAGCAAAGTTAATCTCATCCCAATCGAAAAGATGAACAGCACCAAGAAAAGGGATAAAAAAGAGAATTCCTAAAATGGCTATTAAATAAGGGTAGAATTTCTTATTCACAATAAATTAATTTACAAAGAGTTTCCTTAGATAAATACCTTTTTTATTAAAAAAATAGGGCAATGAAACTTGTAACTGGGTATATCAAAAACATACATACCATACCAATATTACTTCCACTTGCATCAAGTGAAGTCATTCTAAACAAATATGTTTTTGCTAAATCCGGCATTTCACAAAGATAGAAAAATTGTTTTTATGTTGTTACATGTTCAATTTTGGATTTGGTGATGGGTAAATTTTCATTCAAAAAAGACTGAAATAGAAAAAATAGAAATCGGGCTTTAATTCTGTGTTAATATACACAAGGTTAAAGCCCGATTCGTTTTAGAAATCTAATTACAGTATAGTATCCCGCCTTATTGTATTTGGTTACTTACCACAATTTGAATTATAATAATTAACTATTTGTACCATATTGTAATACTTATATTCTTTATTTTCTATTTTCTCACATAGATTTGGACATTCGCTTAAGTATTTAACCATATTTTTTCTAAAAAAAAGTACATTAAATTTCATTAAATCGCCACCTCCTTTTTGCAATAAATAAGTCTCAACAGAATTAACA
>Ga0265338_10003394_pt1 | contig 22479 bp, 15 predicted proteins | sample 42126metaG_FD_193579 | JGI IMG/M metagenome (GOLD analysis project Ga0265338, IMG submission 193579) | Rhizosphere microbial communities from Carex aquatilis grown in University of Washington, Seatle, WA, United States - 4-21-26 metaG | ecosystem: Host-associated > Plants > Roots > Rhizosphere... | reverse complement strand
GTTCGAGATTCGACATTTATCTTCCTATTTGTAAAGAAGATGAAATTATTATAAAAGAAAAAATAGTGATCGAACGAGGTAACAATGAAGAAATACTTATTATTGACGACGATGTAAAAATAACTAGAATGCTCAAAAAGATGCTTGATGCCCAAGGATACAAAACGAGTACAGAAAATAACAGTCTTAAAGCATTTGAAATGATTAAAAAGAATCCAACTCGATTTCGATTATTGTTGTCCGATTTAACGATGCCAGAATTAACAGGCATAGAACTTGCAAAATTAACAATGCAAATAAATCCTACGTTAAAATATATTTTCATTACCGGACATATCACCCAATCATATTCAGAGACATTACAAGAAATACCTCATTCAGTACTAATACGAAAACCTATCGATTTTGAATTATTACAGAAAGCTATAAACGAACAATTGAAAAACTAAACGGCCTTTGACGTACTTCTACCATAAACTATCTGATATTCTTTTGAAAAAAAATATCATTATTATTGTTCTTTTGTTTTTATTCTTTCGAACAACTGCAACAGAACGGGTCGTTACAATTACTTCAGATAAACAATTTTATAATTTATCGGCATATACCTATTGTATGGTCGACTCAAACAATTCGGTTACAATTGATAACATTATAAATGAAAATTGTCCACTCGTATTCACGAGAAATATGCTTACTGAAATTCACAACGACCATAGTTATCTTAGTTATTGGTATAAAATAAATATTGAAAATAAATTCCAAATCAACAGGAACATGGTGTTGGTATTTGCCAATTCAACCATTCCTTCGCTTCGTGTTTATGCTAAAAGAAAAAACAATCTGTCGGAATACCGTGCTACGGGCAACCAGCTACCGTTTAATACCAGAGATATTGATAACGCTAACTTTTGTTTTCAATTAAGCTTATTGCCTTTCGAAAAACTAACATTATATATTCAAATACAGCCCAAAGGCGATGCACTCAATACCCCCATAGAACTTTACGATTCTGTAACATTTACCAATAAATCGAACAATGAATCGCTCGTCAATGGCATCTATTACGGTTTAATGCTTATAACGATCATCATATCGTTCATATTGATAATCAGTTTTACCGCGATCAATGAGAAGACTAATGTTGTCTATCTTGGAATCCTTTTCTTTTTCGCATTGTGGAATGCAAACATCGACGGATTGGCATTTCAATATTTATGGCCGGCTAATCCTTTTATTTCAAATATTTGCATCTATACATTACCTTTGATAGGAATCATATTCATGTCTTTGTTTACCGATAAAGCTCAAGATAAAAAGTTTTTACCGGTAATGATGTATACTATTAAACTGATCTTTTCATTAATCATCTTTATCTTCATCGTTTATACCTTATGTATACATCTACCCCTGGTATTCATTCATTCATTGAGTTTGTTCCTCGGTTCAATAATGCTCTTATTTACCTTTATATCGTGGTATATTGAAATTCAAAATCATCCACGTACGGCAAAATATTACATAAGTTTAATTGTTTCCATATTAGCTTGGTTAATAATCATTACATTAAAGATCTTCACGAAGATCTTACCTAACGAATTCTATAACTTTACCTTTAAACTGTTCCTAGGCATTCAAGCTTTCATTCTTACCTTAACGGTTATTTCGAAAATGAGAATCAAATATACCGAAGAATATAACCAGACTCTTAACTATCTGGATCAACAAGTAAACGATAAAAACGAAGAGATTGACAATAAATCAAAAGAAATATCAACCATTAATAATGATATTACTAAAGTATCCTTACTTCTTGAAAAACAGAATAAAGAATTACAAATTAAAAACGATAAAATACTTTTCGAAACAAACTTTGCCAGAAACATTCAACTGGCTCTATTACCGAATGCTGCATTTTTAAAGAAAACATTGAAACAAGTTTTTATTTTTCACAAACCCAAATTCGAACTAAGCAGCGACATCTATTTTATACAACAAATAAACGAAATTCTTTTTGTGGCGGTTATCGATTGTTCTAGTAATGGAATCGCCGGTTCGATGTTATCGACAATGATTTCGCATTATTTGGAAATCATAGTATGCGAAAAAGGAATTACTACTACCGACAAAATCGTTTTCATGCTTCAATCAAAGATTAACGAACTCTTTACCTATAATAAAAATGATTTTTTCAACGGCGAAAGCATCGACATCGGATTAGTATCAATCGATTGCAGAACGAATATCTTGCATTATAGCGGAACTAAAATCCCTGCGTTGATAGTCAATACAAAAGGAGCAACTGAATTAAAAGGCGATACTAATTCGCTTGGCGAAACAAATTCCAAGAGAGAATATAATTTCATAAAGAACCAATACAATGTGCTTACTGGCGATGTTGTCTATTTATGTACTAACGGATTTGCCAATCAATGTAATAGCGATTCAATTCGATTCATGAAAAAGAATCTACATAACATACTTATAGATCTACATACTGAGTCTGCAAGTGTTCAGAAACTTGAATTTGAAAAACATCTTACAAATTGGAAAGGCAATTCCGATCAAACCGACGATATTTTAATTGTTGGTATTAAGATTTAAACTCCATTTATTTCAATGCGATATTTTATACATCTCTCTTATAAAGGTACCAAATACCATGGTTGGCAAATACAACCCAATGCAATAACCATTCAAGAACTCTTGCAAAAAGCATTATCGGTGTTACTTAAAACGAATACCGAAATTATTGGTGCCGGACGTACCGACACCGGTGTTCATGCAAGTTTTTTTATTGCACATTTCGATACTACAAATTCTATCGACTGCAAAACACTTTGCTTAGCTCTGAACCGCACTATTCCATTCGACATTGCGATTCATTCTATTTTTCAAGTTGCCGACGATGCTCATAGTCGTTTTTCTGCTCTTTCGCGTACTTACAACTATCATATTTCGTTAACCAAAGATCCTTTTACGCTCGAAACATCAACCTATATCTGGGGCAACCTTGATGTTGACAGTATGAACAAAGCTTGTGACATTCTTTTTGAATATACCGATTTCACGAGCTTCAGCAAACTACATACCGATACGTTTACAAACAATTGCCGCATCATGAAAGCTCAATGGACCATTACTGAAAACAACAAATTACTCTTCACCATTAAAGCCGACCGCTTTTTACGAAATATGGTACGAGCTATTGTTGGTACGATGCTGGAAATAGGAAGAGGAAAACGTACCCTCGACGATTTTCGATCAATCATAGAATCGAAAGACCGTTCGAAAGCTGGTGTTTCTGCTCCGGCTCAAGGTTTGTTTTTATGTGCAATTGAATATCCGTTTGAGTTTTTAACCACAAAGGAACTCAAAGGGTAATCACAAAGACACTTTAAGAGTTTTTAGTTTTTAGTTGAACAGCATTTAAACACAAAGGGGCACAAAGGTTGGACGCAAAGGCACTCAAAGAATTTTTAGTTTTTAATTTTTAGTTTTTAGTTTTTTATGTTCCCCGTTAACTTTTTGATTCAACGTGTGCAGATAGCTTTTAAGCACTATATCGCTTTCATTTTATTTCCTTTTGCATCATGTGTCACAACAGCAAGCCCTAATGTTTCCATTAAAGGAGGTATATACATTCCAAATCGTCCACGAAGACCTTTTTTAAGTCCATACCAACCTCCAACCGGATTTTCAGGTGAACGTCCCCATGCTTCAACGGTTCCTTCTTTTACCGGTTTTTGTTCGTCGGCACTACCCAGTTCCATCCAGTCGGCATGTTCTTTCAGCATTGTATGCAGATCGGCTAAACAGCAATAATCGTACAGTAAGGTTGTTTTACCTACAACACAAACAATGACATCTTTGCCATCTTTCGTATCCTTATACATTTCGTAATCAGACGATAATGGAGGGGTTTTAAGTTTCCATGGATTTTCTTTTGTTCCCAGTTCAAGTGCCATAGTAAAATACTGTTTAACTATTCTTTATTCTTTAAATACGCTTTCATTGGTTTCCAGTAAAACTCTTTCCAACCATTTTCCAATTCGTCTACCTTATGCTCAGGAATATCTGTTTGAGTAAATGTTAACGTTGTCTTTGAACCAACTTTTTCGAATATAAAAGTACAGATAGAATAATGATCGTCAGGCCAACCATCTTCGGCAAAGTGCCATGCTTGAACTATTTTTTCGCCTGCAATAAGTTCTATATTATATCCTTTACAATAGCCATCAAAAACACTAAATTTTCCCTTAGGTTTCTTACTCATTGTAACTTTCGTTCCGGTAAATGCAGCATGTTTCTTTGCATTCATTAACAAATCGTATAGTTCTAAAGGATTTGAATCAAATTCTTCTATTTGATTGATTGATTTTGTATTCATTGTATGTGATGTTAAATCTTAAAAACACTAATTATTTAATAACATAGCGGTTTTATAAAACCATAAGAAACATTGCTTCGTGTTTTGTATGACGAACAATAAACTTCCTAACTTTCAAGAAAACAATTTTTATTATGTACTCGTTCAACGAAAGAATTTATACATTTCAAATATAGATCTAAGCTTAAAAAATAGTCAGAATAAGAATTATTCCTAAACGATTATCTCTAAATTGATATCTAAATTACACATAATTCGTAATTGAATAAAATTTCGATTACATTTTATTATGAATCAGCTCGTCAATTTCGTCTAAATGTAGGATAAAATGACGGAGGTAATCAAGAATCATCGACCTTAACGAAACATTCACTTTCAGTGCTGAAATCCATTCGTTATCGAGTGTATTACTTTTGACATTTTCAATAACATGAACAATATGACGATTCGAATATTTCCATAACTGCACCAAGTCGTACCATGTTTCGTTTTGATAATTCTGAATGGCAATCCATCTATCATTATTACCAAGATTAGCATAATCAGGAAAAATCAATGGACTAGATTGATATTGCAGATGTACAAATCGATGTGTATTGTTTGATGCTGAATCGATCATATGTCCAAGAATCTGTTTTATTGATCGATTCTGACTATTGGTTCTTAAGGAATAACAATCTTCTGATAGGTTCAACAAAATGGGTTCCCATTTATCAATCAAACGTAAAAGCTCGCTATTGTTTGAATCAAAATCGTTCATTGCATTTCTTTTTTAGATCGTTCCGAATATTCTAAATCGACATTCTTTAATAAACTGTCACCTTTTTCAAATATACATTATTTCTTTCAAAACATATTCAACGATTAAACCTATAATGTATTATTCCCAAACATATTGCCACTCCCAACCAAGACATTTCCCTTCATAATCAAATCCAATGCAAACACGTAATTTAATACGTTGAGGTCCCGGCTGCGGATCTGTTGGATCTGTTGGATCTGTTGGATCATCGTCCATGAGCCAAGCTTTAGAATCGTTGGGCACTGCTATTCTAAAACGATCGGCAACATTGTTCTTAAAAGCAAAAACTTTATTATCTGACGTCAACAATTGCAGCTTATCAGCTGAATACTTTAAGATTAGAGCATTTTCTTTTACATGTATCTTCATAGGGTATATTTTAAAATTAAAATTATCGAGGTAGCTTATTACTTAATTATCCTGCCAAAATTATTAACAAGCATTATTTTATTAATTTATTTCCATTTGTCGTTAGTACGATTTCCAGCTAACAAAAGAACAGATATTTGTTTTAAAAACTGATATCGTTTTTAGTTGAATGGTTTATCATTTTCAACATTCATACATATATTCTTAATTGCAATAATTTGGACGTTAAATAGTCCGATAATTACCTTAATCAATGCAACTTGTAACTTGTAATTTATAACTTGTAACTTGATTCCTTTTATCATATCTTTGCATACTGAAAAATGGTAATTAATTAATATAAAACATCTGATGAAGGCAAAAATAGCTGTGTTATCGGGCGACGGCATTGGTCCCGAAATAATAAGAGAAGCGTTAAAAGCTGTAAAAGCAATAGAAAAGAAGTTTGGTCATGAATTTACATTCGAAGAAGCATTAGTTGGAGCTATTGCAATTGATCAACTTGGTGCTCCCTACCCCGACAGCACCCACGAACTTTGTATGAGAAGCGATGCTGTTCTTTTTGGAGCAATAGGCGATCCAAAATACGATAACAATCCAAAAGCAACGGTTCGCCCGGAACAAGGTTTATTGAAAATGCGCCAATCGTTAGGTTTATATGCAAATATCCGCCCAATCAATACGTTCAAAGCACTTATTCATAAATCACCGCTTAAAACAGAATTGGTTGATGGAGCCGATTTCGTTTGTATCCGCGAATTAACCGGAGGAATTTACTTTGGCGAACGTGGACGCACCGATAATGGAACAAGAGCATTCGACACCTGTGTTTATACTAAAGATGAAGTGATTCGTGTAGTAAAAATGGGCTTTGAATTTGCCGGCAAACGTAAAAAGAAATTATGCGTTGTCGACAAAGCTAATATTCTTGAAACATCACGTTTATGGAGAGAGACCGTTCAAGAAATGGAAAAAGACTATCCCGAAATTGAAGTTGAATATATGTTTGTCGATAATGTTGCAATGCAATTAATTCAATGGCCTAAACGTTTTGATGTAATTGTTACTGAAAATATGTTTGGCGATATCTTAACCGACGAAGCAAGTGTTATTAATGGTTCGTTAGGCTTATTGCCTTCTGCATCGGTTGGAATACATACATCGTTGTTCGAGCCTATTCACGGTTCATATCCTCAAGCTGCAGGTAAAAACATTGCCAATCCGGTTGCAACAATTCTTTCGGCAGCTATGATGTTCGATTATGCATTCGATCTTCAAGACGAAGCTAATTTGATTAAAGAAGCCGTAGAAAAATCGATCGAAGCAAACTTCGTAACCGAAGACTTAAATAAAGAAAATCCTAGATCGACCAGTCAAGTTGGTGATTGGATTGCCGATTATATTGCAAAAAAATAAAACTATAACGAGAGACGCACAACCTGCGTCTCTCGTTATTATATTTAAAACGTATCATCTTATGCATGAAAGAAGCATATTCTACGTTTCTATTTAATCAATGAAACCTATATAACTAAAAACTAAAAATTAATAACTAAAAACTAACAACCCTTTGAGCAACTTTGTTATCTAACCTTTGTGCTCCTTTGTGGTTAAAGGCTGTTCAACTAATAATTAACTACATTATCTTAATTTGAAGTTCAATTTGCTATAATCTAGTACTCTTTAAAAACACATTACATGATAAAACCAACAATAGTAGTTACAGGTGGTACCGGATATATTGGATCGCACACAGCAGTCGAACTTCTGAACGAAGGCTACGATGTGGTGTTAATCGATAATCTATCGAATTCGGAAAAATGGATTGCCGAACGGATAGAACAAATTACCGCTAAAAAAGTTTCGTTACATGTAGTCGATCTTTGCGACAGGGCAAAACTACGAGAATTGTTTTCATCAACCCCCAATATTAAAGCAATCATTAATTTTGCAGCCTACAAAGCTGTAGGCGAAAGCGTTCAAAAACCACTTGAATATTATCGCAACAATGTTGTTTCGATGTTAAATATCCTTGAGGTAATGACTGAATTTGCCATTCCGAATATTGTTTTTTCGTCTTCATGCACTGTTTACGGACAGCCTGAAGTGCTTCCGGTTACAGAGCAATCGCCCATATTAAAGGCTTTGTCGCCCTATGGAAATACGAAACAAATATGCGAGGCAATTATAACCGATACCATTGCTGTTAATCCATCGATAAAATCAATTCTTTTACGATACTTTAATCCAATCGGAGCTCATCCTTCTGCTTTGATTGGCGAACTACCCCAAGGGGTACCAAATAATCTGGTTCCCTTTATTACTCAAACGGCAAAAGGCATACGAAAGGAATTAATGGTTTTTGGAAACGACTATAACACTGTCGACGGATCATGCATCAGAGATTATATTGATGTTGTTGATTTAGCGAAAGCTCATGTTATTGCCGTTAACCGATTATTGGAACAAAAAACTGAAAGTGCCATTGAAGTCTTTAATCTTGGTACGGGCAAAGGTGTTTCGGTTTTAGAGATAATTGATGCATTCGAAAAAGCTATCGGTATAAAAATACCCTATAAAATAGTAAACAGACGTGCCGGCGATATTGAAAAAGTATGGGCTGATACTACTAAAGCAAATGCTGTTCTTGGTTGGAAAGCAACTGTTCCATTAATCGAAACATTACGTTCGGCTTGGAACTGGGAGAAAACATTGGATTAAGTATTTAATATTTTTTACAACATACTCGATAAAACCTATGTTGTAAATAGTGTCTACTAAAAAACCAGTAAGCATCATTATTACAACCAGATAAGAATAATAATGCCGTTTGTAAATGCAAGGTTTTTAACTCATAGAGATGTAGTTAAAGGAATTAATAGCAACAAATTGGTGTATTTTAATAACCCCATGCCTTTAGGCTGGGGACAATAGATTATGAATGTATCAAGGGCTTTAGCCCTTTTTTAGAAAATAGTATGTTGTTTTAAAAAGGGCTAAAGCCCTCATTTTACTTGCTTATACTATTGAACCCCAGCCTAAAGGCATGGGGTTATTGAAATATATGCCTATTGAAACCTTTATGCCTTATAAAAATCATCAATTAATGTTCTTAGTGTAAATAATCGATTCTCATTTACATTGAGTTTTTCTGTAGCCCCTAAATAGAATTCATTACATATAAAAGCAAAAGAGGCTGACGTAAAATGATCGTCAGCCTCTTTTGCTTTATATTGTCTGAAGCTTATTCTGCCGGAGCACCTTCACCATCGGGTAATACAATCTTATTGATCAACGAAGTATCGATAGGAGCCATCGTAGTATCGACAGTATCGCGGGGCACATATTTGGTGTGACAAGAATACGAACGTTTCATTCCTTTAAAGTTACGGGGGAACATGGCATGCAGAGTATCGTAGTTATGATCTTTCAAGACTTTTTCCATAAACAAACCATAGATAGGCAATGCTGTTTTACAACCTTCACCTAAATTCGAGGTTCGGAAATGAACGCAACGTTCTTCAGCACCAACCCAGGCTCCACCTATAAGTTTTGGAGTAACACCAATAAACCATCCGTCGGAATGGTTGGACGATGTTCCGGTTTTACCACCAAAGTCGGTTTTATATTTAAACAAATCGAACGAGAAAAGAGCTTGTGTTGTTCCGTATGGTTCAGAAAGCGAACCGAGGAGCAATTGTTGCATTAAGAAAACCGTTTCGTCGTTAAGTACTTTTTCTTTGGTACTTTTAAATTCTTTTAAAACATTTCCTTCGCTATCTTCAACTCGTGTTACGAACATCGGATCGATTTTATATCCTCCGTTTATAATAGGACAATAGGCCGTTACCAATTCCAACAACGTTACATCGCTCGAACCGAGACAAATAGATGGAACAGTATCTAAAGGCGATTTTATTCCCATCTTATGAGCATATTCAATAATCTTTTCCCAACCTAGTTTTCGTGTCAATTGAACGCTAATGGTATTAAGTGAATGGGCAAAAGCATACTTTAGCGAAACATTACCTCCTTTATTTTTATAATCGGAATTGTGTGGAGCCCACGATTTCTGTACACCTTTCTCGGTATAATCTATAGTGATAGGAACATCGGGCAAGCTGTCGCAAGGAGCAAATCCGTTATCCATTGCTGCGGTATACACAAAAGCTTTGAATGTTGAACCGGGCTGACGCATTGAACGTACATTATCGTATTTAAAGTAATTGAAATCCAAACCGCCAACATAAGCTTTAATATTTCCCGTTTCAGGATCCATTGCAACAAATCCGGCATGTAAAAGACGTTTCAAATATTTTGTAGCATCAATAAAACTGATGTTAGTATCTACCGGACCATTCCAAGAGAAGAGTTTTACTTTCTCTTTTTTATTGAGATAGAATTTTATTGAGTCCAAATTACCACTATAAATATCTTTTAATTTATGATAGAACCACGAGTTCTTGACAACAGCATCAATAAACCCGGGGATTTCAACATTGTTGGCATCGACCCAAGGATTCCGTCCGCTCCAATGACTGTCGAACTGTCGTTGAACGCGTTTCATATTTTGCGTAACAGCTTCTTCGGCATAAACCTGCATCTGATAATCGAGCGTTGTATAGATCTTAAGACCTGATGAAAATATATCCAAATCATTATCTTTCAACCATGGTTTTAGATAATCGTAAACGGCTCTCCGGAAATAGTTTCCTATTCCGTCAAACACATTCTCGACATTATAATCGAGCTTAATGGGCAGCTTAACCAACTCATCGTGTTGTTGCCGGCTAATAATGTTATCTCTTAGCATTATTCCCAGAACAACATTCCGACGTTTGGTAGCACGTGCTACTTTATAAATAGGACTATATCCCGATGGTGCTTTCAACATCCCCACAAGCATTGCACATTGCTCGGGACGTAAGTTCTTTGGCGTAGTATTGAAATATGTTTTAGCAGCCGTTTTGATACCGAAAGCACTACTGCCGAAGTCAACGGTATTGAGGTACGATGTCAATATCTTTTCTTTACTGAAGAAAATTTCGATTTTAACGGCATTAATCCATTCTTTCGACTTAATAATAAACAATTTAAGTAAAGGAATACGACCTAAAAGCCCATGATTCGATCGTCGTGTTTTAAAAAGGTTCTTTACCAATTGTTGTGTCAACGTACTTCCTCCTCTTGGACGACCTCGTAAGGCATCGGCTAGAACCGAAGGTAAGGCTTGGAAATCGATTCCATGATGACTGTAAAAACGGCTATCTTCGGTAGCTATTAATGTTTTTACCAAAATAGGCGAAAGATCTTTGTATTCAACTGGAGTACGATTTTCAATAAAGAACTTTCCTATTAATTTGCCATTCGAAGCATAGACTTCCGAAGCAACATTTTGTGATGGATTATTAATATCGGGCACACTTGGCGAATATCCGAAAAGCCATAAGAAGTTTATTTCAACACAGATAATGTAAAGAAAGAGTACGGTAAAAAAGAGAAGTATCCAACGAAGTATTTTTTGATACCAGGGTTTGCCTTTGGCTTTGTAAAAGATCCATGCTGTTTGAAGTGCTTTTTTTGTTACAGTCCAAAGCTTTGTTAAAACCGATTTTATATCCATAAGTAGCTAATTCTTAAAACTAATTGGGCGTTTTAAAATGCCGAAACCCACGGGGGTAAAGGTACATGTTTTTTTTATGAGTGCAAATGAAAAGTAGTTTTGTGATGACTTATTCTTTTTTCTTTTCGTATAACCGTTTCAATATAATTAGATCTTTTTGCTTCATTTTCAATTTTGGAAGGTATACAATATTTGCCAGTCCCATTATTCGTTTAAAGGAATGCAAGCATTAGTTTCATAACAATTGGTAAAGAATACTTAAACGCTACATTATCTCAAAAAAAACATCCAATTACCTTATTGATTATCTATAATATAGGTGGATGCAACAAATTTACTATCATTTTGAATAATCTGTTACCTACACATTGGTTAGTATTGACGTACCTTGCTTCTATAAAAGAAAAAATGTGGGGGATTGTTTTTTTAAGATTATTGTAAAAAGAAATGGTACGCAAATTTTCATTTTTCAGCTTAAATAATTATCCTATAATAAAGGAAAAAGAGACATTGAACTTTTAAACAAAACTAGTTTTTGTGCAAAAATATTTTACAAATCAATACTAATTAAAGACTGTTATTATTAATTTAAAACAATGAAACGATGAAACAAAATCTGCTCTTTAAAATTGCAATGAAACTACTCTCAATCACAGTATTTTCATTTGTTTTACTATTCGTAACTGAGCAGTCGAGTGCTCAAACGGTTACTGCAAATACCCAAGGTACCAATAACGGTTGGTTCTATTCGTTTTGGAACGATAATTCAAGCGGATCGGCATCAATGACCTTAGGAACCGGTGGCTCTTATTCGTCTACTTGGTCGAATATTGGTAATTTTACTTGTGGAAAAGGTTGGGCTACCGGATCAGCAAATCAGGTGATATGCTATTCAGGAACATTCAATGGTGGAAACAATGGCTATTTGGCTATATACGGATGGACACAAAACGCACTTATTGAGTATTACGTGGTTGAAGACTATGGCTCTTGGACTCCTCCTGGTGGAACTTCATTAGGAACCTTTACTTCGGATGGTGGTACCTATAATATCTATAAGATGCAACGGGTAAACGCACCAAACATCACCGGTACCAATGCTACTTTCGATCAATACTGGAGTGTTCGTACAACGAAAAGTTCTACCGGAACCGTTACCTTTGCCAACCACGTTGCTGCATGGGCAAGCCATGGAATGCCTATGGGTACCTCTTGGAATTATCAGATTTTGGAAACAGAGGGGTATCAAAGTTCAGGAAGTTCTAATGTTACTATTAGTACCTGTAGTACGACGATAACACCAACAGTATCAATTTCTGCTCCGGCAAATAATTCATCGTCGTGTGTAGGCTCTTCAATTACAATTACTGCATTACCTACAATATCTTCCGGATCGATTTCAAAAGTAGATTTCTATAATGGTTCAACATTATTGGGAACTGCCACAACATCACCATATACATATACGTGGACTAATGCTACCGCTGGAGCACACACTATTGGTGTTATTGCAACAAGTGCCGCATCAGTTGCATCAGCACAAGTTACAGAATCTATTACGGTAAATGCATTACCCGCAGCACCAACGGTTACGACTCCGGTAAATTATTCCCAGGGTGCTACTGCTACTGCTTTAACAGCAACCGGAACTGCATTAAAATGGTATACCGTAGCAACGGGAGGTACGGCATTAACAGCTGCACCAACACCATCGACCACCGCTACGGGAACAACGAATTATTATGTTTCGCAAACCACCAATAGCTGCGAAGGACCTCGTGCTACAATTGCAGTGGTAGTTGCAGCTCCAACAAATATACCTCCAACCGTTAGTATTACTGCTCCGGCAAATAATGCAATGCTAACAACCGGTTCAATAACCATTACTGCAAATGCTGCCGATGCCGATGGAACGGTTTCGAAAGTTGATTTCTATAATGGAACAACATTACTCGGCACATCTTCAACGGCTCCATATTCATTTACCTGGACTGGCGTTACAGCTGGAACCTATACGTTGACCGCTAAAGCTACCGACAATAAAGCTGCTGTTACAACCTCATCAAACGTTTCAATAACGGTTACTGCACCAACTCAAACGGTTGTATTAGTAACAGGATGGAATATAATAGGATGTCCTCTTTCTGGAAGCACCAATTTACAATCGGCACTATCGAGTATTTGGACAAATGTAGCAACAGTTAAAAATCTTGATTCGTTCTACTCTTCGGCTAATATTCCTGCTTTAAATTCATTAAATACTGTTCAATGGGGTCAAGGATATTTGGTTAATGTAACCGCTCCTTGTACGCTCGATTGGATAGCTCGATAACGTTTTTTTACTACATAAGTTACCTTCAAATTGCAAAGTCTCTGTAAGTGAATTCAACACTCACTTACAGAGACTTTTTTTGTTTTATTTTTCTTGTCCACTGATTACACTGATGAATACAACACAGATAATACAAAGGAAAAATAATGGTACAATTTTCCTTCTCGTGCAGACTTTTTAGTTTTTAGTTTAAAAGCATTTAACCACAAAGGAGCTCAAAGGATTGTCACAAAGTCGCTCAAAGGGGTTTTTAGTTTTTAGTTTTTAGTTTTTAGTTTTTAGTTATATAGTAAGTTACTAAGAATTAAACAATGTAACATTGGTATTGAATGTGATCAAAGATTCGAATAAGTCTTAAGTAGATAAAACCATAAATAGAAACGAAAACCTACTATATAACTAAAATTTAAAATGAAAGTCAAAGTCCTTACCGATGATTGTAAGTTAATAATATCTTATTTATTCGGTAAACCTTTACATAACCGATTGTTTTTCAATAACCCCGACATTCATGTCGGGGTAGAATAAAACGTATTTCTTGTGGCGAAGCAGATCAATTATTTCCTTATTCTTCTTATCATCGCCACGAACGATAACCTGCATTGTTTTACTATCGTGGCGATTAAAGGTTGAATAGTAATTAATTGATCTGCTTCGCCACAACTATCACATTGATTTAACCCCCGACATGAATGTCGGGGTTATTGAAATATGCATTATCTATGATTGCAAAATTACCGTTATTTTTATTGTGACTTTGTGAAGCCTCTTGAGGTACTACTATATAACTAAAAATTAATAACCCTTTGAGCGACTTTGTGACAATCCTTTGAGCTCCTTTGTGGTTAAAGTCTTTTCAATTAAAATCTAAAAAAGTTATCTTAATTAGATGTTCAATTTTCTAATATTGCGATGGCTTAGTAGAATATAAAACAACAGAGAATCAGAACCTTATTACCTTATTATTATGAATAGTTTACGATTATTTCTATCCCTAATCGTAGAAGTAAAGGAATAGAAATGTTTTAAAATATCTATTACAACGCTACTATAAACTACAGCCAAAATATTTAATAAATACCTGTTTGATAGACCGTAAATAAATTCAACCGAATTCTATGATAGGCATTGTATGACACATGTAATAGCTAAAAGAAAACAAACGTTTACATCAATCCCCAATTAATGTATAATGATTATTTCATTTGACCTTTACATTCCATTTTAAATGGGATAATCTATTCAACTATTACATTTTTTGTAAATGTAGAATCGGCAGTTATAATTTTCACAATATACATACCTGCAGATAAATTGCTTGTATTAATTGTTTCGTCTTTAACGGTTTCATTTCGAAAAAGAACTCTGCCCGTTAAATCAATTAGTTCGACAATCGTTTTTTCTTTAACAAATAGAACAATATTTATATATTCTTTACAAGGATTAGGATACACGCATACATTCGACTGTTTTGAAACAATTGGTGAAGCTATTTTCAATGTAGGATCAAGGGTTATTTTTAATGTATCGGAAATAGTATGAATTGAATCGGAAATACTATATGGAATTGAAAGAATTCCAGTTGCTGCAGCATTTATTTCTACAAATAATTTACCGGCAAAATATTCCGCATAAACGAATTTATAATCTACTATACATATAATGTCGTCATCAGGAATAAAAGCTTGTCCATTTATAGTAAATACATTACTCATATCAAAAACCAATATCTGCTCACCACTCGGCACAGTTTCATCTTGCAAAGGATTTGCAATGGCTAATATTTTAGCTTGAGGAGTATAGTAACCATTATTTTGTTTTAAAGAATCGTTAGAATTAAAGATAGTTGAATAAGGTATCGGAAATATTTCATTAACTCCTGTTTTATAAGCGATAGTTCTTCCAATTGCATCAAGGGTGTCGATAGCAAGGATGGTTGAATCACGACCTGTTCGCACTAAATCGAAAAATCCATGACCTTCCATACTTAACTCTAAATCTCTTTCCAAATAGATATCGTTTAATGTTATTGAAGTATAATTAGAAGGTAACGTTCCTGCAACCAAATTATAGCCTCCACTTCCATTGGCAACATGATGACTATTTCTTGCACGTGTTCTTATGCTGTTAACATCGTCAAGTGCCGTTGTTTGATCGCCCAAATGCATTGATGCTTCAGCATGCCATAATAGTAAATCGGAATATCTAATTAGAGGAATGTTTATAGTTGAACCCTGGGTTGCATAAGCATTTATTTCTTCCGATTTTCTTGTTGTAAATTGATATACATTATTAATTGAATCTCTATACCATGTATTATTTAAATAAATGCTATCGCCTTGTTTTGCAATTAAATCTAAACGTGGATCCCAATCGGAAAAGGTAACACCTTTTGCCCAACTTCCTATTATTCCTGTTGAGCTTTTAACTTGGTATTTATTAACTAATAGATTTGATGGACAATCGAGTTGATAACCCAAAAAGTTATATTGAGTACTTTGCACATATCGTATATTTCTATCAATTGTGCGAAGATTATAACTACCGAAAAGACTATCGTTTATTTCAAATATTTTTTCTGAGTTTAAAGCTGCCTCATGAGTAAATATAGTGTGGTAGTCGGCAGTTAAAGCATATTGTGCACTTTGAATAACGCTATCGGCAGTATTTTTTGCTTGTTGCCATTTTTGTTGAAATATATAGCTTTTGCAAAGTAATGCTTGTGCAGCACCTTTACTTGCTCTCCAAATATCTAAATGATTATACCTATTTCTAAGAGGTAAATAGTTTGATGCCTTTTGTAAGTCTTGTTCTATTAATTTCCACACTACATCTTTTGAAGCTTTTGAACTAAATGAAAATTCAGGAAAAGGATTATCTGGATTATAAAGACTACTATAGAAAGGCACATTTTCTCCAATAAAAGGTTCAGTTGGTATTGGAATTTCTCCAAAGAAATTCAACAAATAGAAATACTGCAAGGCTCTTAGAAAATAAGCTTCACCTAATAATTGATTTTTAAAAGATACAGGAAGTAAGGTACTTTCATTACATTGTTTAATAACTACATTTGCATAATTAATACCAATATAAGTGTTTACCCATAAATTTCGAATAGTATAATTATCTGCTGTTGTTTTAAATAGCATTATTTGCTGTAAATCAGGCAAATCTTTACCTAAAATGGAAATATCACCACCAACTTCAGCTTGTCTGCTACAGACATCTCCAATCATTAATCCAATATGACCAATACTAACTCTTTCAGCATTTAACGTTTTATATACATCATTTAAGATATAGTTTGTAGTAGATTCTATTTGTTCTTTTTTTAATGAATCGGGTAAATTTTCAGAATGAAAATCCCATGATCCTGTAGAATAACGATATGAATAAGCATCTATAGTATAGCTAACCCCGGCATTTGCTATAAAATATCCTTTTGTAGGATCAGTTCCACTTACCTTACATTGAAACATATCCGGTGATTGAGATAAGCTTAAACTATCTGGGAATAGAGGCATTACAACCAGCTTGTCGGTTGTTGGTGTAAAACTATATTGGTAATGGAAACTATATTGAAAAGAAGCTTTGTTAGTACCTTCAACTACTGGAGCCAAATTGCTTGATGACCCAAGAGGAGCGGAATTTAATTGAGATATTGTGAAACTTGTATCCAATACATTGGCACTTATATAAAACTTTTGCCCCTGTTTGCATGGATAGACCGTTTTATTTGATTCGTTATATTGATATTCTGTTAAACTACAATTATAATCGGCTGAATAAAAATTGGTGTACGGAAAGACTAAATTGTTATATGAAAATGCAATTGCTCCATCTTGAGGAGCTGTATAAACAAACCATTGGTTATTGAATGAAATTGAATTTGATCCTATTGATGCAGGTTTTGCTGTTACACATGAATGACCTTCGTCAATTGAAGTTGAAGACAAAAGGAAATTGAAATTTTCATATTTATTTACAATTAAGCATACATATAATGTATCACCAGGATCGGTATATTGAAACGTTTTTTCACAAGAATCTGGAAAAGAAAAATTTTGATTTACCGATTGATTTAATAAACGAAATTGACCTATATTTACTTGTATTGGCAAATTACAGAACGACAAATTGATATTTGAAATATTGTTTGACACATATTTATACCATATTTTACCTGTTGGCAATGCTGAAACAGTATTAGTTCCAGTAGTCATTGGAATAGCTGTTTCTATTGTTTGTCCGGTTGCAGTAACTGAGGTTATCGTTTCAGTAAAAGAACTTATATTATCAAGTACCTTATTATATACTTCAAAGATGTATGTGCCTTCCTTTTCAATATAATAACTATCGCCATAAACACTAAATGAACTTGTACAAATAAAACTATTTATATTTACGCTATTTGAAAATGAAATCATTGAATGTGCAGGTACCGTGGAGCTGTAGTAAGTTATATTTGTTTGTGCTAATTGCGAATTACTCGATGCAATAGCAATTGGATTTGTACTAATTTCGCCTTGTATAACTGGTCTAAATGAAAGAGTAAATGATGTATCTGGACGTCTAATAATATTATTAGTAATAGCGAATAAATTAATTCCTTTTACTACGGTAAAATTTATTGATGTTCCAGTACTATTTTCAATAAAAGGAGAAGAATGTTCAACATTCAAATTTCTGGACATGTTTAATGCACATACCCCATCAGTTGGAGCATCAAACGAGTAGTATATAGTTCCAAGACTTAATGTTCTATATTTAGCAACATTTGTGCCTATTTTTGCAATTAATGGTGCCTGTTGTGTTTGACCCAATAAAAAAATTGGTAAAAAACAGAACAATGAGATAATCATAATTTTCATAATTGTACGTTTTAATTAGACCTAATTTCATAGTAAATTGTAAACTCGTTATGTTGGTTGATTATATCTTGATATAAATAGATATAAATAGATATAAATCAGTTATTTTTAGATTCAAAAACACTTAGTTGATGGAATAAGTAACATTAAAGAGAGTTAAACACTAATCATTATTTATTTAATTTACTATATTCATTTTCAGGAATCAAATATAAATAATATGTTTAAATATCCAAACCATTGAGCTGTATTTTTATTTGTTTTAAACTCATTTAGAGGCAATTTCTGTTAATCCGTTTTATATTTGAATAGCATTTTTAACCACAAAGGAGCACGAAGGTTGGTCACAAAGTCGCTCAAAGTGTTTTTAGTTTTTAGTTTTTAGTTATAAAAAAAACCTGCTGAATATTCATGAGGTATTCAGCAGGTAATTGAAAGAGTACAGCTATGCATCGATAATCAAGCTCGGCCGCTTGGTTCTAATTGGTTTGAATCTATTGTGGTACAAAACCAACGAAATCGCTAAACGGTCCCCAGCCGTGGGTATTACCTGCAGCAACACGCATAAAGGTTTCTTCGGCACGAACTAGAGCCGGAACCTCCAAATTATTGCGCGACACAGAATTAATTACTAAATTAAAACTTTTAGGATCCAACGGGGTTGTAGTAACTTCAACTTTGTAACGATCGGCTTGATCGACCGGATACACAAAGATTTTAGCACTATGTTCCGTACTTCCATTAACAATCCGTTTGATAACGGTTTTAAGGGGAATACTATGAACAACAGCATCGATATTGCTATCGAAGCCCGACAAGTTTATGATAGTCCTGTCGCCCTTTGCTACTTTATTTACATAACTGAGATAATCCTTTAAATAATCGTACACCGTTTGACTTTCGTCTGCAATCGAAAACTTTACATTATTACCTCCATCATTCAATTTTAAATTGGAATCTAAAAGATTTAATGCTGCTGCAAATTCGTCCAAACTGGGATCCGGATTCGGAAATTTTGCACTGTTTGTCCTAAGTGACAATAATACACGTCCACCTACTAATAAAACGGAAAGAGCGTCTTCAGACGAATTGAGGTGAAGAACTGCATAATAAGATGTTTTCATACTTGAATTTTAAATAAAAAAATTAAAAAATTAAACTAACACCATACTACCTTTTATGTATTACGGCTTATTGATTTTTCATATACATGTTTATCAATCTTGTGTATGAATGTTTGCAGTACTCAGCTTTATCACTGCTTTTTCTGTATTTCTTTTTGATTTTGCAAATACGTATTAACGTTATTTAAAAACTTTATAACTAATTCTTTTTGCTCGGTGCTATCTGATATATTTCTCAGATTTAGATTAGGATTATAGTCCAAATGTAAGGTACAAAGCTCCAAATAAGGTTGAAGAATGTTGCACAAAAGGCCCAAAAACGTCTCATTTTAAAAATCGATTTTTCGTAACTTTATATAAATAAAACCACAATAAAACCCTGTTTACTTGGGTTTTACTCTATACAATTATGACAACACAATAAGCCAAGAAAACATATTCAAGAATGCCGATTTGAAAAAAAAATTGATAGTTCTATTATTTTTCAATTTCCATGAAAAAATAATAGTATTATGAAAAAAAATATCAGGAAAGAAAATCCTTTGACATTTCTTTTTAGTGCTTCACGATGTGACGTTTTTTCTTTGAGAAGTTTTTTATTTCTGCTTAACGAATTTTAAAACTTTGAGATTTTTTTTAAATTCTTTGAGATGGATTTTAATCCAGTTAACTCCTTTTTATTCCAGTTCGATGGATTTTCGGCCAGTTAACTGTTTTTTATTCCAGTTCGGAGAATTTAAATTCGTTAACATGTCTTTTTGCTTCAGCTCGAAGAATATAAAAACGTTGACCTGTTTTATTAAAACTTGTCAATGGATTTAATTTCATTAAGATGTTTTAAAATCCATCTCAATGGATTTATTACATTGAAAAGTTTTTTTGCTCCACCTCTATGGATTTAAAAACTTTAAGGAGTTTTGTTATTCCTTCTCGATGGATTTTCGGCAAGTTTACTCCTTTTTTATCCAGTTCGATGGATTTTGGGCAAGTTCGATGGATTTTCAGCCAGTTTACTGTTTTTTATTCCAGTTCGAAGAATTTAAAAACTTTAAGGAGTTTTTACATTTCTTCTCGATGAATTTTAAGCCAGTTAACTCCTTTTTATTTCAGTTCGATGGATTTTCGGCGAGTTAACTGTTTTTTAATCCAGTTCGATGAATTTAAAAACTTTGACCTGTTTTATAAAACTTCTCAATGGATTTAATTTCGTTTACAAGCTTTTACTCGACCTCAATGGATTTAAAAACTTTAATGAGTTTTTAAATCCATTTCTATAATATGATGATACGATCAGCTTAATCGTTCGTAATTGCAATTTTACCAAACAAATCGAAATCAGAGGCGTCGGTAATGGCTATGTTATAGAACGAACCAATCTGCATTTCAACTTCGTCAATCAGCACTTCGTTGTCAACCTCGTACGAATCGAATTGGGTGCGTCCCACATAAAACTCGCCTTCTTTACGGTCGATAATTGTTTTTAAGGTTTTACCTATCTTGGCTTGATTCTTTTGAAGCGAAATATCTTGTTGCAACATCATTATTTCTTCGGCTCTCGAAGCCTTGATGTAATCTTCTATGGTGTCGTCGTGATTGATAAAGCTATGGGTTCCTTCTTCGTGCGAATATTGAAATACTCCTAAGCGGTCGAATTGAATGTCGCTCACCAATTGCTTCATCAGGTCAAAATCGTGTTCTGTTTCGCCCGGATGTCCAACCAGTAATGTGGTTCGAAGAGCGATATCGGGCACGGTCGATCGAATCTGATCGATCAGTTTGTAGGTTTTATCTCTGGTGAAGTTACGTTTCATAATTGAAAGCATCGGGTCGCTGATGTGTTGAAACGGTATGTCGATGTATTTGCAAATATTTTGGCGTTCGGCCATCAATTGCAATATGTCGCGGGGAAAGTCGTTGGGATAGAGGTAATGCAAACGAATCCATTCCAAACCATCGACCATAGAAAGTTGATCGATCAGGTCGGGCAATTGTTGCTTACCGTTAAGATCGATGCCATAAAACGAAAGATCTTGTGCTATTATCATCATTTCTTTCACGCCTTTACCAACCAATCGTTTGGCTTCGTCAACCAGTTCGGCAACGGTTTTGGAGTTATAGTCGCCTCGAATGAGTGGAATGGAACAAAACGAACATCCGCGATTGCATCCTTCGGCAATTTTTAAATATGCCAAATGTTTGGGTGTGGTGATTATTCGTTCGCTAATCACATCGCGAACAACCTCGGCATTTAGAGCTTTCATAATCTTTTCCAGATCGTTGGTTCCAAAGAACTGGTCGACATCGGGAATTTCTTTTCTTAAATCGTCGGCCCAACGTTGCGACAAGCATCCAATGACAAACAATTTTTCGATATGTTTTTTCTTTTTCAACTTGCAATAGCGAAGTATCATGTCGATCGATTCTTCTTTGGCATCGTTAATAAATCCACAGGTATTAATGATAACAATATCGGCATGTTCGGGCGAATCGTGAACTACTGTAAAATGGTTTGCACTTAATTGATTCATTAAACGTTCGGAATCGACAAGATTCTTAGAACATCCCATGGTGATTACATTGATGATTTTTGTCATTTATAGATGATTTTATTTTTAATATAATATTATGTTTAAAGAATTGATTTCCATAAATCAGATTCTTATTTATTATTATTTATTCTTTTTTAAAAGCCTGTTAGTTGAGGTACTTTATTATATTTCCTATCATAAAGTTTAATCGATTTATATAATATATCGTTCTTCATTTCGAAATCATGAAAATAACCATTATCTAATTGAAATACTATCATAAATGAAAAAACCTCAAAGCGAGTGGAATCTAGTGCTTTATTAGGAAAAATCTTAGTTGAAGATATTAATAGAATTTCATTAAGTTAATCAACATATTCATACAATAAATATTATATCTTTTTATCTAATTACGATATATTCAATTTCAAAAAAGATTT